>OLFU01000590.1_pt1 | contig 41413 bp, 55 predicted proteins | sample 1605161 | NCBI WGS metagenome assembly OLFU01 (sample SAMEA3888914, study PRJEB22519) | human gut metagenome | biome: human gut; feature: human-associated habitat; material: faeces | place: Denmark | collected 2011
CGCTGGAAGGCGACAAGGAACAGGAAGACAACATCCGCAAACTGATGGAAGCTGTTGATGACTACATTCCGACTCCTGTCCATGACCTGGCCAAACCGTTCCTGATGCCTATCGAAGACGTATTCACCATCACCGGTCGTGGTACCGTTGCTACCGGCCGTGTGGAACGTGGCGTGATCAAAGTTGGCGACACGGTTGAAATCGTAGGTCTGAAAGACGAAAAGAAACAATCCGTTGCCACCGGTCTGGAAATGTTCCGCAAGACCCTGGATCAGGCTGAAGCCGGCGATAACATCGGCTGCCTGCTGCGTGGTATCGACCGTACTGAAGTAGAAAGAGGTCAGGTACTGGCCAAACCGGGCAGCATCCATCCTCATACGAAATTCAAAGGTCAGGTTTACGTACTGACCAAAGAAGAAGGCGGCCGTCATACTCCGTTCTTCAACGGCTATCGTCCGCAGTTCTACTTCCGTACCACCGACGTTACTGGTGTAGCTCACCTGCCCGAAGGCACCGAAATGGTAATGCCTGGCGATAACGTTGTGATGGACGTGGAACTGATCACCCCGATCGCCATCGAACAAGGTCTGCGTTTCGCTATCCGCGAAGGCGGCCATACGGTTGGCGCCGGTGTTGTTACTGAAATCGAAGCCTAATCACTTCGGTTCAATGAAATGAAAGCCCATATGAGGGGCTTGGCCAAAGCCCCTCATATTCTTATGTTTTTTAGGGCCCGCGATGAGGCAGAAGATGGCTTCTGGCCCGCTGGCTGGGAAGGGAACTTCTGCTGAGTATGTCCGTTCTTGGAAACGTGGCGAATGGAGGAAATTACGAATGGCAAAGACTCAAAAAATCCGTATACGCCTGAAAGCGTATGACTACAAAGCACTGGATCAGAGTGCTTCCAAAATCGTAGAAACGGCGAAACGCACGGGTGCGCAAGTATCCGGTCCGATTCCCCTGCCTACGGAAAAAAACATCTATACGATTCTGCGTTCCCCGCATGTCAACAAAGACTCTCGTGAACAGTTCGAAATGCGGACTCACAAGAGACTGGTAGACATCCTGGAACCTACAGCTAAGACGATCGATGCACTGACTCGCTTGGATCTTCCTGCTGGTGTAGATATCGAGATCAAAGCGTAAGGAGGTGCGATGATGGCTAAAGGAATCATTGGCAAAAAATTAGGTATGACCCAAATTTTTGAAGCTGACGGTACTTTGGTTCCCGTTACTGTTGTAGAAGCGGGTCCCTGCGTCGTGCTGCAAAACAAGACCGAAGAAAAAGACGGCTACAATGCTGTTCAACTCGGTTTCGGTGATATCAAAGAAAAACAAGTCAACAAACCCATGAAGGGCTTCTTCGACAAAGCTGGCGTGGCTCCTGTAAAGGTTGTCCGTGAAGTTCGCCTGGATGCTCCTTCTGAATATAAAATCGGTGACAAGATTGCTGCTGACATTTTCGCAGCCGGCGATCTGGTTGACGCTGTCGGCGTTTCCCGCGGTAAAGGGTTCGCTGGTACGATCAAACGCCACAACTTCGCATGCGGTCCCATGAAACACGGTTCCAAATCCCATCGTGAACCCGGTTCCAACGGTCCTATGCATTCCGGTCCTGGCGGCCGTGTAATCAAAGGCAAAAAGCTGCCTGGCCGTATGGGTGGAATCAGCGCGACTGTGCAACGTTTGAAGATCGCAAGAGTGGATAAGGACCGCAACCTGATCATGGTGAGAGGTTCTGTACCTGGTGCCGCTGGTACCTTCCTGCTGCTGAGAGACACGGTTCGTCCCGATGTCGTGAAAGCAGTTACAAAATAAGGTTTAACGAAAGGAGGGCGTTTCAATGCCGAAAGTAGCAATTTACGATATGACCGGCAAACAAACCGGTGAAGAAATAGAATTGATGGATTACGTCTTTGGCGTAGAATTCAACGAAGCAGTTGTCCATCAGGCTGTTGTCATGCAACAAGCTAACGAACGTCAGGGCACTCATGCAACCAAGACCCGTGGTCTGGTCCGCGGCGGTGGCAGAAAACCCTGGAAACAAAAAGGCACCGGCCGTGCTCGTGCTGGTTCCGTCCGTTCTCCTCTGTGGGTAGGCGGTGGTACCGTCTTCGGTCCTGCTCCCCGGAGTCATGCAATCGATATGCCCCGCAAGGCTCGTCGTCTGGCAATCCGCTGCGCACTGAGCGCAAAAGTTGCTGAAGGCGCTCTGGTCGTTGTTGACGGCCTGACCCTGGCAGCTCCCAAAACCAAAGATGCAGTCGCTCTGCTGAAAGGTTTCGAAGCTGTTGACAAAAAAGCCCTGATCATTACGGATGGGGAAAACGAAAACGTAGAAAAATCTTCCCGCAACATCGAAAAGGTTAAGGCTCTGTCCAACGACTGCCTGAACGTTTACGATATCCTGAATGCGGAAAAAGTACTGCTGGCTAAAGATGCCGTAGCAAGAATTGAGGAGGTGCTCGCATAATGGCTGCTAATCCTCGCGATATTATCATCAGACCCATCGTGACCGAAAAGACTTCTGATATGATGAAGGATAACAAATATACTTTCCAGGTAGCTATGGGCGCAAACAAGACTGAAATCCGCCAAGCCATTGAAGATATCTTCAATGTGAAGGTAGTAAATGTCAACACCATCCGCGTACTGGGCAAAACCAAGCGCATGGGCAAATATGAAGGCAAACGTTCCGATTACAAGAAAGCGATTGTAAAACTGGCTGAAGGTAATACAATTCCGCTGTTCGAAGGAATGTAATTCGCATAAGGAGGACAAACAATGGCTATTAAAAGCTTTAACCCGTACTCTCCTTCTCGGCGGAACATGACTGTGTCCACCTTCGAAGAGATCACTACGGACAAGCCCCATCGCCCCTTAGTTGTTAAACTGAACCAGCATGCCGGCCGTAACTACACCGGTAAGACCACGGTTCGTCATCAGGGCGGCGGTCATAAGAGACAATATCGTATCATCGATTTCAAACGGAATAAAGACAACATCCCTGCTAAAGTTGCGACCATCGAATATGATCCCAACCGCAGCGCCAACATCGCTCTGCTGAACTATGCAGACGGTGAAAAACGGTACATCCTGGCTCCTCAGGGCCTGAAGGTTGGCGATGTGCTGGTCAGCGGTCCGGAAGCCGATATCAAGATCGGTAACGCACTGCCCCTGCAGAACATCCCTCTGGGTACCATGGTCCACAATGTGGAAATGAAGATCGGCAAAGGTGGCCAGCTGGGCCGCAGCGCCGGTGCCGCCATTCAGCTGATGGCTAAAGAAGGCAGCTATGCTCTGCTGCGTATGCCTTCCGGCGAACTGCGTCAGGTACACATCTTCTGCCGTGCAACCATCGGTCAGATCGGTAACCTGGATCACGAAAACCTGAACCTGGGTAAAGCTGGTCGTACCCGTTGGCTGGGTGTCCGTCCTGCCAACCGTGGTGTGGCAATGAACCCGAACGACCATCCGCATGGTGGTGGTGAAGGTCACTCCCCTGTTGGTCGTAAGCGTCCTGTTACTCCTTGGGGCAAGAGCGCCTTCGGTACTCGTACCCGGAAGCACAAGAAAGCTTCTACGAAACTGATCCTGAAACGCAGAACGAAATAATAGAGTTTGTTGAAAGGAGGCATAAAGAGTGTCCAGATCCGTTAAAAAAGGACCTTATGTCCAAGCTAGTCTGCTGAAAAAAGTTGAAGCGCTGAACGCTGCACAGGAAAAGAAAGTCATCAAGACTTGGTCCCGCAGCTCCACGATTCTCCCTGAATTTTTGGGCCACACGATTGCCGTCCATGATGGTCGGAAACATGTGCCTGTGTATATCACCGAAGATATGGTCGGCCATAAATTAGGCGAATTCGCTCCTACCCGTCTGTTCAAGGGCCATGGCGATAAAGCCGCTGCCGTTACGAAATAATCAGGGGAAGGAGGATAAAATAGATGCAAGAAGCTAAAGCTGTTGCCAAATACATCCGTATCGCACCTCGCAAACTGCGCATCGTGATCAACCTGATCCGTGGCAAGTCTGTGAACGAAGCCTTTGCAATCCTCAAGTTTACCCCGAAGGTTGGTTCTGAGGTTATTGAAAAAGTTCTTCGCTCCGCTGTTGCGAACGCTGAACATAACTTTGACATGAACGTTGACAAACTGGTCGTTTCCAACGCTTTCGTTGACCAGGGTCCTACCATGAAGAGAATCCATCCGCGGTCTCGTGGACAGGCCTTCAAGATCCTGAAACGTTCCAGCCATGTCACTGTGGCTGTTTCCGAAAAATAAACATCCTGACAGAAGGAGGGAATGAATAGTGGGTCAAAAAGTTAATCCACATGGTTTCAGAGTGGGCGTAATCGACGATTGGGATTCCAAATGGTTCGCCGACAAAGACTATCAAAAGAATCTGTTGGAAGATATCAAGATTCGTAACTTCATTAAAGATAAACAATTCCAGGCTGGCATCTCTCGGGTCGTGATCGAACGGACCGAACAGAAAATGCGCATCAGCATCTACACCGCAAAACCTGGTATCGTGATCGGCCGTCAGGGCAGCAACATCGAACTGCTGAAAAAAGACCTGGCTAAGATGACCGACAGCAAACTGGACATCAACATCATCGAGGTTAAACAACCGGATATGGATGCTACCCTGGTTGCTGAAAACGTGGCTTCCCAGCTGGAACGCCGGATTGCTTTCCGTCGTGCCATGAAACAGTGCGTGGGCCGTACCATGCGTCTGGGTGCCAAGGGTATCAAGATCCAGTGCGCTGGTCGTCTGGGCGGTGCTGAAATTGCCCGCACCGAAAGCTATCGTGATGGCAGTATCCCCCTGCATACCCTGCGTGCCAACATCGACTATGGGACTGCAGAAGCTCATACCACTTATGGCCGTATCGGCGTAAAGGTATGGATCTATAAAGGCGAAGTCCTGCCGACCAAACCTGCAAAGAAAGAAGCTCCTGAAGCGCAAGAAGGAGGGGCGAAATAATGTTATTACCGAAGAGAGTAAAACATCGTAAACAGCAGAGAGGCCGCATGAAAGGCCGTGCAATGCGTGGCAACCGGGTTGCTCACGGTGAATACGGTCTGGTGGCACTGGAACCGTCCTGGATCACCAACCGGCAGATCGAAGCTGCTCGTATTGCTATGACCCGTTACATCAAACGTGGCGGTCAAGTTTGGATTCAAATTTTCCCTGACAAACCCGTAACTGCCAAAGCTGCTGGTAGCCGTATGGGTAGTGGTAAAGGTGCTCCTGAGTATTGGGTAGCGGTAGTGAAACCTGGCCGTGTTCTGTTTGAAATGGCTGGCGTAACGGAAGATATCGCTAAGGAAGCTATGCGTCTGGCTGGCAACAAACTGCCGATCAAGACTCGCTTTGTAACGAAAGCTCAGTTAGATGCCGAAGTCACCGCGCGTGAAAATGGAGTAGGTGGTGAAGCTTAATGAAAACTAACGAAATCAGAGAAATGTCTGTTGAAGAGCTGGATGCAAAGCTGACAGGCTTAAAAGATGAACTTTTTAACTTGCGTTTTCAAATGGCAACCGGACAACTGGACAATCCGATGAAGATCAGAGAAGTCAAGAAGTCCATTGCCCAGATCAAAACGATCCAACGGGAACGCGAAGTAAACGCTTAATCCGGGTACTACCCTAAGCGAAGGAGGATACAATCCGTGGCTGAAGAGAGAAACTTACGTGTTACGCGTACTGGTAAAGTCGTAAGCGACAAAATGCAGAAGACCGTTGTCGTTGCTATTGAACGTCTGGTTCAACACCCTCTTTACAAAAAAGGCGTAATGCATACCATTAAACTGAAGGCTCATGACGAAAACAACGACGCTCATGTAGGCGATATCGTGAAAATCGCTCAAACCCGTCCTTTGTCCAAGGATAAATGCTGGCGCGTAGTTGAAATCGTAGAACGGGCAAAATAAGATAGACTGCTGAGCATAGCTTGGCAAGGGAGGTAAACCATGATTCAACAGCAGACTGTGCTGAATGTTGGGGACAATACCGGCGCCAAAAAGATTATGTGCATCCGTGTGCTGGGCGGTTCCTATCGGAGATACGCCAACATCGGTGACATCATCGTAGCTTCTGTCAAAGATGCTACACCCGGTGGCGTTGTCCAAAAAGGTGATGTAGTAAAGGCCGTTGTGGTGCGTTCCGTAAAAGGCACCCGTCGTCCGGATGGTTCTTACATCCGTTTCGATGAAAACGCTGCCGTTTTGATCAAAGACGATAAGACCCCTCAGGGCACTCGTATTTTTGGGCCGGTTGCCCGGGAACTGCGTGATAAAGACTTCATGAAGATCATTTCCCTGGCACCGGAAGTGCTCTAAGAACAAGGAGGTGTTGCAGAAATGGCTGAAGCCGTAAAATTGCACGTAAGAAAAGGCGATACCGTCGTGGTATTGACCGGTAAAGATAAAGGCAAGGAAGGCAAAGTACTGGCTGCTTTCCCGAAGAAATCCAAGGTTACTGTGGAAGGCGTCAACGAAGTAAAGCGTCATACGAAACCTTCCCAGAGCAACCCCCAGGGTGGGATCATCACCAAAGAAGCTCCGATCAACGTTTCCAACGTGATGCTGGTATGCCCGTCCTGCAAGAAACCGACCCGCGTTAAGAAAGTGGCCAATGGTGATGGATTCGCCAGAGCCTGCAAAAAGTGCGGGGAAGTCATCGACAAATAATCTTCGGGAAAGGAGGAAAACAGATGGCAACGAGACTGCAAGACAAATACAATTCCGAAGCTGTAAAAGGCTTAATGGAAAAATTCAATTACAAGAACGTCAACGAAATTCCGAAACTGGAAAAAGTTGTTTTGAATATCGGCTGCGGTGAAGCTGTGACCAACAGCAAAGCCATTGAAAGTGCTGTTGCAGATATGACCATGATCGCCGGTCAGAAACCCATCATCACCAAAGCCAAGAAATCCATCGCTGCATTCAAACTGCGTGAAGGTATGCCCATCGGCGTCAAAGTGACCCTGCGTGGCAGCCGGATGTACGAATTCCTGGATAAATTCATGAATATTGCCCTGCCCCGGGTGCGTGACTTCAGAGGCGTGAACCCGAAATCCTTCGATGGTCGCGGCAACTATTCCATCGGCTTGAAAGAACAGCTGATTTTCCCCGAAATCGACTATGATAAAGTCGACAAAGTCCGCGGCATGGATGTAATCATTGTTACGACTGCTAAGACCGACGAAGAAGGCAGAGAACTGCTGAAGCTTCTGGGTATGCCGTTTGGGGCATAAGGAGGAAAAACCGTGGCAAAGACCGCATTGATTGAAAAATGGAAAGCGGAACCGAAATTCAAGGTCCGTAAATATAATCGCTGCAAGATCTGTGGCAGACCGCATGCTTACATGCGTAAATTCGGCATCTGCCGTATCTGCTTCCGGAAATACGCTTACGAAGGCGCCATTCCCGGTGTAACGAAAGCAAGCTGGTAAGAAGCGGAAAAAGGAAGGAGGGCTTTTATAAATGACCATGACTGATCCGATTGCCGATATGCTTACGAGAATCCGTAATGCCAATTCGGTTCATCACGATAAAGTTGAAATCCCCTGCTCCAAAATCAAAACTGCCATCGCAGAGATTTTGAAGGAAGAAGGATTCATTAAGAATTTCGAAGTCGTAGCCGGTGAACATCAGAATGTGATCCGTGTAGAACTGAAATACGGTCCTAACAAGGAAAAAGTGATTTCTGGTATCAAACGTATCTCCAAACCCGGTTTGAGAGTTTACACCCAAAAGGACCAGCTGCCTCGCGTACTGGGCGGCCTGGGCATTGCCGTAATCTCCACCTCCAAGGGTATGATGACGGACAAAGCTGCCCGGAAGGCTGGCTTGGGCGGCGAAGTCGTCGCTTACGTTTGGTAAGATATTCCCTAGGACCGGAGGTGCTTATAAGTGTCTAGAATTGGTAAAGCTCCGATTACCGTACCTGACAAGGTAACGGTAACGGTACAAGATAACCTGGTTACCGTTAAGGGACCGAAAGGTGAACTGAGCCGTCAAATCAACAAAGAACTGACCGTGGAACTGAAAGACGGTGTCATCACCGTTTCCCGTCCCAACGATGATAAACTGTATCGCAGCCTGCACGGCTTGTCCCGTACCCTGATCAACAACATGATCCTGGGTGTTACGGAAGGATTCTCCAAACATCTGGAAATCCAAGGCGTTGGCTACCGTGTAGCCAAAAAGGGCAAAGCGCTGAGCTTCACCCTGGGCTTCTCCCATCCCTGCGTGATGGATCCTCCCGAAGGCATTTCCTTCGATTGCCCGAACTCTACGGAAATCATTGTTTCCGGTATCGATAAAGAAAAAGTTGGTGCTGTAGCTGCTGAAATCCGCAGCCTGCGTGCTCCCGAACCCTACAAAGGCAAAGGGATCCGCTATGTAGGCGAACATATCATCCGCAAGGAAGGTAAAGCCGGCGCCAAAGGCAAGAAATAATTTCTAAGAGGAAGGAGTGAATCTCTTGCTGAACAAGAAAGATAAAAACGCAGCTCGCCAAAAACGGCATCTGCGTATGCGCAGAAATATTGTAGGAACGGCTGAAAAACCCCGTTTCAATGTATATCGCAGCCTGAGCAACATCTACGCTCAGATCATCAACGATGAAACTGGTGAAACCCTGGTATCTGCCAGCACCGTTGAAAAAGCCAACAAGGAAAACTACGGCGGCAACATTGAAGCTGCCAAAGCTGTTGGCACGGAAATCGCTAAGAAAGCTCTGGAAAAGGGCATCAAAACTGTTGTTTTCGACCGTGGTGGTTATCTGTACCATGGCCGTGTGGCAGCCCTGGCTGAAGCCGCCCGCGAAGCCGGTCTGGAATTTTAACAGAGGGAGGACATAAGAGTGGCTAATTACGAAAAACAAGATGATGGCTTCAAAGAAAGAGTAGTCTTCATCAACCGCGTAGCTAAGGTCGTAAAAGGCGGACGTCGTTTCTCCTTCTCTGCTTTGGTTGTTGTAGGTGATGAAAACGGTAAGGTTGGCATGGGCCTGGGCAAAGCAGCCGAAGTTCCCGAAGCCATCCGCAAAGGTGTGGATGATGCCAAAAAGAACCTGATTACCGTTCCTCTGAAAGGCACCACCATTCCTCACGAAGTAATCGGCATTTTCGGTGCTGGCCGTGTTCTGCTGAAACCGGCTATGGAAGGTACCGGGGTTATCGCCGGCGGTCCTGTCCGTGCGGTCCTGGAACTGGCTGGTGTCCGTGACATCCTGACCAAATCCCAGGGTACCTCCAACCCCAACAACGTGGTTCGGGCTACCATGGAAGGTCTGAAGTCCCTGAAGAATGCCAAAGACGTTGCTGCTCTGCGCGGCAAAACCGTTGAAGAATTGTTAGGCTAAGGAGGTAGCATGATGGCACAAGTTAAAGTCACGCTGACCCGTAGCTTAATCGGGTATCCCAAAGACCAACGCGCTACTGTGAAAGCTCTGGGATTGACCAAGATCCGTTCCAGCGTTGTCAAAGAAGATTCTCCTACTCTGCGCGGTATGCTCCACAAAGTGGCTCATATGGTCAAAGTAGAAGACGTTCAGGCGTAATAAGGAGGTCTGCAAATGTATTTGCATGAATTGGCTCCCGCTGCCGGCTCCAAGAAAGCTCGCGTCCGCGTAGGCCGCGGCCTGGGTTCCGGTGTGGGTAAAACGGCCGGCAAAGGTCAAAAAGGTCAGAAATCCCGTAGCGGCGGGGTGAAACGGCCTGGATTCGAAGGCGGCCAAAAACCGTTGTATCTGCGTCTGCCGAAACGCGGTTTCTACAATAAATTCGGTAAACATTACACTGAAATCAACGTGGAAGTATTCAACTGCTTTGACGACGGTGCTGTAATCGATCCTGTATCCCTGATTGAAGCCGGCCTGGTGAAAAACATCCGTGACGGTATCCGTGTCCTGGGGAATGGCGAACTGACCAAGAAGGTCACTGTAAAAGCTATGGGCTTCAGCAAAACGGCTCAATCCAAGATCGAAGCTGCCGGCGGTAAGGTAGAGGTGATCTAATTGGCATCAGCCCTTGATAACCTGTTAAAGGCTACAGAACTCCGAAAGAGATTATTATTTACCCTTGCGATGTTCATAGTTTTCAGGGCTGGTACGCAGATTCCCGTTCCGGGGGTTAACGCAGCCATGATCGAACGGCTTTTCAACAGTGGAAACCTGTTCGGTTTGTTGGATCTGTTCTCCGGCGGTGCACTTAGCAAATTCTCCATATTTGCTATGAGCATTACTCCTTACATCAATGCGTCAATTATTACGCAGCTGCTGACAGTGGTGATCCCGACTTTGGAAGAATGGTCCAAAGAGGGAGCGGAAGGAGCAAAAAAAATCAACAAAATCAACCGCTATGCGGCGGTCGGCCTTGGTGCCATTCAGGCAATCGGGATGGCGTATGGTCTGAGAGCGGCAGTCAACAATCCTGACTTCTTCTCTTTTGCCATGATCGTCATCACGCTTACCGCAGGCTCGCTGCTGCTGATGTGGATTGGGGAACAGATCACTGCGAAAGGGATCGGGAACGGTATTTCCCTGATCATCTTCGCCGGGATCATTTCCCGACTGCCCAATGGGCTGGCCGTTATCGGCCGGTACCTGCAGGCAGGTACAATTAACGTCTTCAACGTATTGATCTTCGCTGTGCTGGCAATCCTGATGGTGATGTTTGTGGTAGCCATTACCGTAGCATACCGCAAAGTCCCCGTACAGTATGCAAAGCGGATCGTAGGTCGGAAGATGTACGGAGGCCACACCACCTACATTCCTTTGAAAGTGAATCAGGCCAGTGTGATGCCCATCATCTTCGCTTCTTCCGTATTGATGTTTCCTGTGACCATTGCGCAGTTCATCAAGATCCCCTGGATCCAGAAAGTGGCCGGCTATTTAGCATGGGGCACCCCATTGCAGACTACGCTGTATATCCTGCTCATCCTGTTCTTTACTTACTTCTATACAGCAGTAAGCTTGAACATTCCCGATCTGTCCGATAACCTGAAGAAATACGGCGGGTTCATTCCCGGGCTGCGTCCCGGTCAACCCACCACGGATTATCTGGACCGGGTGATGAACCGGATTACGTTGGCGGGTGCTGTTTTTCTGGCGTTCATTGCTATTATGCCCAACTTGATCGTCTGGCTCACAGGAATTTCCGGAGTATACTTCGGCGGAACGGCTTTGTTGATCGTAGTTGGCGTAGCGCTTGATACAATGAAACAGGTAGAGTCCATGACCCTCATGCGGCACTACCAGGGTTTCATGAAATAAGGAGAGAGAACATGCATATTCTTTTAATGGGACCTCCTGGCGCAGGCAAGGGGACCCAAGCGGAAAAATTAGTTGCTGATTTCCCCATTCCCCATATTTCTACGGGAGATATGTTCCGTGCGGCTGTGAAAAATGGGACTGAATTAGGGAAAGAAGCCAAAAAATATATGGACGCCGGCGGTCTGGTCCCTGACAGTGTCACGATTGGCATTGTGAGAGAACGGCTGAGCCAGCCGGATTGTGCCAAAGGATTCATCCTGGACGGGTTTCCCCGTACACAGGATCAGGCAGTTGCCCTGGACCAGATCCTGAAGGATCTGGGGATTTCCCTGACGGCTGCGGTCAACATCAGCGTGCCTGATGCAGACCTGGTTGCCCGGGTGACCGGCCGGCGCATCTGCAAGAACTGTGGTGCTACCTATCATGTGGTATACAATCCTCCCAAAAAGGAAAACGTATGCGACAAATGCGGTGGGGAACTTTACCAGCGGGATGATGACAAAGAAACCACTGTGAAGAAACGTTTGGAAGCGTACCATAGCCAAACGGCTCCTCTGATTGCGTATTACAAAACGGAAGGCGTGTACAAGGAAATTGACGGCACTCAGCCCATCGACAAGGTGTATGCTGATGTGGTAGCGGCTGTAAAAGGGTAAGGAGGCATTCAAGTGTCCAAACAAGATGCGATCGAAGTAGAAGGTACTGTCTTGGAATCTTTACCCAACGCTATGTTCCGGGTGAAACTGGAAAACGATCACGAAATCCTGGCTCACATTTCCGGGAAAATACGTATGAACTTTATCAAGATCCTCCCTGGGGATAAGGTGACTGTAGAGCTGACGCCCTATGACCTGAACCGGGGCCGGATTACGTATCGGTTCAAATAAGAGGACTTGGCAAGAGGAGGTTCAAGCAACATGAAAGTAAGACCGTCTGTAAAACGCATTTGCGACAAATGCAAGATTATCAAACGCAAAGGCCGCGTTATGGTCATTTGCGAAAACCCGAAACATAAACAAAGACAAGGATAAGGAGGTGCTTTGAATGGCTCGTATCGCCGGTGTAGATTTGCCTAGAGATAAACGTATCGAATATGCTCTGCCGTACATTTATGGTATCGGTCTGACTCTGTCCCGGGAAATCCTGAGCAAAACCGGGATCAACCCTGATACTCGTGTCAAGGATCTGACGGAAGCTGAAATCGCCAAGCTGCGTGAAATCCTGGATCATGAATATAAAGTGGAAGGTGACCTCCGTCGTGAGGAATCCCTGAACATCAAACGTCTGGTGGAAATCGGCTGCTATCGTGGTCGTAGACATCGTGCAGGCCTGCCTGTTCGCGGTCAGAACACCAAAAACAATGCTCGTACCCGTAAAGGCCCGAAAAAAGTGGCCGGCGCTAAGAAGTAAGTTTGTCTAAGGAGGGATTAGACGAGTGGCTGGTAAAAAAGTTGTCCGTAACAAACGGAAAGTAAGCAAAAACATTGAAGCTGGTGTAGCACATATCCGCTCCACCTTTAATAACACGATCGTGACGATTTCCGATCTGAACGGGGCTGTCCTGAGCTGGGCCTCTGCCGGCGGTCAGGGCTTCCGTGGTTCCCGGAAAAGCACTCCTTTTGCCGCACAGATGGCTGCTGAAACGGCTGCCAAAGCTGCTATGGAACATGGCCTGAAACGCATCGAAGTATACGTGAAGGGTCCTGGTGCTGGCCGTGAAGCTGCTATCCGTGCTCTGCAGGCTGCAGGCCTGGAAGTGGAATCCATCAAAGATGTGACTCCGATTCCTCACAATGGCTGCCGTCCGCCGAAACGCAGAAGAGTATAATTGGAGGTGAAAGACTAGATGGCTATTGATAAGACTCCTGTTCTGAAAAGATGCAGATCCCTGGGTATGTCTCCGGCCTTCGTTGGGGTTATGAAAGAATCCCATCGTCAGCCGAAACGGCAGTTCAAAAAGAAGAGCGAATACGGGATGCAGCTGGCTGAAAAACAAAAAGCCAAGTTCATCTACGGCGTTCTGGAAAAACAATTCCGTGGTTACTATGAAAAAGCCAAGAAAATGGAAGGTATCGTTGGTACCAACCTGCTGGTTCTGCTGGAACGCAGACTGGACAACGTGGTATATCGCCTGGGCCTGGCCCATACCCGTCGTCAGGCTCGTCAGCTGGTGACCCATGGGCATATTGCCGTGAACGGCAAACGTCTGGATATTCCTTCTGCTCTGGTAAAAGCCGGGGATGTAGTATCCGTTATGGAAAGCAGCCGCAGCTCTGCCTACTTCAAGGGCATGGCTGAAGTTCTGGGCAAGACTTCCGTTCCTGCCTGGATCTCTGTAGACGCTCAAAACCTCAGCGGAAAGGTTGATCGTCTGCCGGTTCGGGAAGACATCGACGTTCCTATCGAAGAACAGGCTATCGTCGAATTGTACTCCAAGTAATTTGATACTGTTCTCCAGTTTTTATACCGCGTATTGTGGTAATGCGCGAAAGGAGGCTTCCGCATGAAGGAAATCGAAAAACCTAGCCTGGTTATCGACGAAATTTCCCCTGATGGACGTTATGGCAAGTTTGTCTGGGAACCTTTGGAACGTGGATACGGTATTACTTTAGGTAATAGTCTGCGTCGTGTACTGCTTTCTTCCTTGTCCGGCATGGCTGTGACGGGCATTAAAATCGATGGTGTTCTCCATGAGTTCTCTACCATTGAGGGAGTCAGAGAAGACGTTGCGGATATCGTATTAAACATTAAAGCCCTGTGCTTCAAAGTAGGCCTGGATGACCAGACCTCCTTTGAGCCCAAGACGTTCTACATCAAAAAGTCCGGCGAAGGCGAAGTGACTGGCGCCGACGTGATTACCGATCAGGATACGGAAGTCCTGAATCCGGAATTGCACATTGCAACCCTGGATAAGAACGCTACCCTGAACATGGAAATCTACGTTGACGTGGGCCGTGGCTACGTACAGGCTGAGAAGAACAAGAGCAAGGATCAGCCCATCGGCTTCATTCCTGTAGACTCCATCTACTCTCCCATTACCCGTGTGAAATTCGGTGTAACCGATACCCGGGTAGGCAACGTGACCAACTATGATCGCCTGACCCTGGAAGTATGGACTGATGGGAGCCTGGGGCCGGATGAAGCTGTGACTTCTGCAGCAGAAATCCTGATCAAGTATCTGGCTCTGTTCAAGACCACGAACGTTCCCCGCATCCAGGGGGATGAAGATGGCAACAAGACCAGCGATGAAGGCAACAAGTCTTCCGTGCTGCAAATGTCCATCGATGATCTGGATCTGACTGTCCGTTCCAACAACTGCTTGAGACGGGCCGGCATCAATACGGTAGAAGATATCATCAACAAGACGGAAGACGAGCTGATTTGCGTCCGGAACCTGGGCAGCAAATCCTTGGAAGAAGTCAAGAACAAGATCGAAGAGTTGGGATTGCATCTGCGCAATTCTGACGAAGAATAGGAGGAAGACGAAAGATGTCCTATAGAAAATTTAACCGGAACACCAGCAACCGGAAAGCTATGTTCCGCAGCGTCTTGACCGCCTTCTTCAAAAACGAGAGAATCGAAACCACCGAAACGAAAGCCAAAGAAATCAGCGGTCTGGCTGATAAGATGATCACCCTGGCAAAGAAGGGCGATCTGAACGCTCGTCGTCAGGTCCTGGCATTCCTCGTGGATGAAGATGCAACGAAGAAGCTGTTCGATGTAATCGCTCCGAAATACGCTGACCGCAATGGCGGTTATACCCGTATTTACAAAACGGCTCCCCGCCGTGGCGATGCTGCCGAAATGGCGATCCTGGAACTGATCTGAGTTCCGTGAAAGAAGTCCGTACTGCCTGGAGGGCGGTGCGGGCTTTTTTTGTTTGTGCTATAATAATGCCCGTACAAGAGAAAGGCGGGAAATCATGTTCAAGAAGATCGTACTGTGTTGCTGTCTGCTGGCTTTTTTGATGGCTGGCTGCGGCAGGGAGTCCAATAAAGCAGAAAATATCCAGGTAGCATCCTATCCGGGCTGGGTGGAAATCAAGGCAGGAGACCAGGCCAGCTTTGCCGTACCTCCGGAAATGGTCCTCCAGAGCCAGGAAACCCGTGATGAACTGCTGAAGGCACCGGATCTGGATCCTCTGCTGCAGGTATGGCTGAAGGCAGATCAGGAAACAGTGCAGAAACCCGGCTGTGTCATCGTCCAGAGCGGCAGGCTGGATCCCATTCCCTGGAATACGGATGAAAAGCTGGTGTGGGTGGAATTCAAGACCATGGCCAGTCCGGAGAAATTGCCGAAATACGGACAGAACCTGGGACTGAAGGGCAACGAGATCCAGGATTTTGGGAACATTACCCAAAAGAGCCTGGAAGGGATGTACAAAAAAATGCTGCCGGAGGGGTACAGCCTGAAGTTCTCCAACTGGAAGCCCATGAAGAGTACCATTGTGAACGGAGTGGAGAACCTCCACACGGCCTTTGATATGGAAGTTCTGAAGAACGGGCAGCATTTGATCACGTTCCATGCAGAACGGTGGACGCTGTTCAACCGGGATCGGATCCATACCCTGATGGTGGTTTGGAATAAGGCGGATGACAGGTACTGGAGCGCCGACGAACACAGGCTGACACAGATCATCAACACGTTGAAGATCACACCCAGCAATGCGAAGTAACGTTGTGGTCCATTTCTCATGACAAAAAAGACTGCTGATTTTGGCAGTCTTTTTTTGATTTTCCATTGCTTTTGGCTATGGAGATAAATTATAATAATTTTAGCAAAGTTCAGACTTGTTCGGACTTTATTATTTTTAAAGGAGCTGATCCTATGGAGGAGATTCATGATATTGGATTCATCGGTACCGGCATCATGGGAAAATCCATGCTGCGGAACCTGGGCAGGGCCGGGTATACCATGCATTGTTATGCCCGTCATCCCCAGAAAGTGGAAGACCTGAAGGCAGAAGGGGTGGCCATCCATCCTTCCATTGCCGATCTGGCCAAAGGCTGCCAGTGCATCATCACCATTGTGGGCTTTCCCAAAGATGTGGAGGAAGTCTATTTTGCACCGGGCGCACTGATGGAAAGCGCGGCACCGGGCACCATCCTGATCGATATGACCACCACCAGTCCCACCCTGGCCCAGAAGTTGTATGAGGAAGGGACAAAACGGGGCTTCCACGTACTGGATGCACCTGTGACCGGCGGAGATACCGGGGCCAGGAAGGGGACTCTGTCCATCCTGATGGGTGGCGATAAGGCCGATTTCGAGGTCCTGCAGCCTGTTTTCCGGGGCATGGGCACCAACATCAATTATATGGGCGGGGCTGGAATGGGCCAGCATGCCAAGATGGCCAACCAGATCATGATTGCCGGTGCCATGTCCGGGGTCTGCGAAGCCCTGAACTACGCCAAAGCCAACGGACTGGATCTGGAAACCCTATTAAAAGCTGTATCTACCGGCGCAGCCGGCAGTGCCCAGCTGAACGCCTTCGGACCCAAGATGATCAAGGGAGATTTTGCTCCGGGCTTCTTCCTGAAGCACTTCATCAAGGACATGGGACTGGCGGAAGAAGAGGCGGAAAAGAAGGGCCTGGACCTGCCCGTACTGCAGCAGGTCCTGAAGGAGTACAGGGAACTGGAAAAAGAAGGCAAGGGGGACCTGGGTACCCAGGCGCTGTATACGTATTACCAGAAAAAATAAACCGCACAAGGGAAGCTGTGCATTCTGATTGGTTTCATCCCTGCAGGCAGGGCATCGATAAAAAAGTGAGACAGAGAAAATCATCAGGAAAGGACGCGATTGTATGGGTAGAAAGAAATGGCTGGCAGTGGCAGCCGCCTTACTGGCATGCGGTTCACTGCTCCTGGCCGGCTGCGGAGGCAGCGGGGACAAGAAAGAAGCCGGTGGCAAGAAAGGGGTATCCGGTAATGTAATGGTCTATACTTCCATGTATCCGGATATCGTCAATTCCATGTGCAAACCGAAAGTCCAAAAGGCATTTCCTGACTTGAAGGTCAGCTGGTTCCAGGGCGGGACCGAAAAAATCAAGACCAAGATCGCCGGGGAAGTCAAAGCCAACAAGATCAGCGACGATGTGCTGATGGTAGCCGATCCTTCGTACTATATCTACCTGAAGGATAAGGGGTTGCTGCTGAACTATAAATCGCCGGAAACGAAACACCACATCATGGAAGTGGATAAGGACGGGGCCTGGGCCGCTGTCCGGGTCTGCAATATGATCATTGCCTACAACAAGGATAAGCTGAAACCGGAAGACGTACCCAAGAGCTGGAAAGACCTGACCAATCCCAAATACAAGGGCCGGATCGCCATGCCCAACCCGCTGCTTTCCGGGACGGCCTATGTAGCTGTCGGGGCTCTGGCAGATCAATTCGGCTGGGATTACTTCGATGCCCTGAAAGCCAATGGCCTGCGGGTGGAAGAAGGCAACAGCGCCATCCAGAACAAACTGCTCACGGGTGAATACATGGCTGCCATCATCCTGGAAGAAAATATCCTGAAACTGCAGCAGACCAAGAAGGAACCGCTGGAAGTGGTTTATCCGGAAGAGGGCTGCATCCTGATTTCTTCGCCGATCGGTATCTTCAAGTCCACCAAGAATCCGGAAGGGGCCAAAGCTCTTACCGACTGGTGGCTGAGCAAGGAAGGCCAGGCGGCTGTGACGGCCGGCTGGATGTATTCGGTGCGGGATGATGTAGAGAAACCCAAGGGAGCCAAATACAGCCTGAAAGATCTGCTGAAAAAGGCTCTGAAAGTGGATTGGGAGAAACTGACGAAAAATGAATCCCAGATCAAAGAAGAATTCCGGTCCAGAGTCATGGATCAATAACCTGCGTTTGACCGACATGTGATGCCCATTTTGCCTGGCAGGAGAAGGGAGTCAGGGACTGGAATTCCAGCCCTGGCTCCTTTTCTGCCAGACCGGCATCAAGGAGTTTATGGTGAAAAAATGGAACTTGCCTCGAATCGACAGTAAATTCGCGGTCATAGCCCTATCCGTGGTGACGCTGGTCTATTTCATCGTGCTGCCTCTGGCGGTACTGATTTATGACAGTGTCATGGTGAATGGGACGTTTGACCTGAGCAATTATGCAGCGGTGTACAGCCAGAAAGTGAACCTGAAGGCCCTGTGGAATACGGTGGAGATTTCCCTGCTGGTCATGGTCCTCAGTGTGCTGATCACTTTTCCTCTGGCCTGGCTCATCGGTCGTACGGACCTGCCGGGACGGAAAAGATTCCGTACCCTGCTGGTGGCCAGCTATATGATCCCTCCCTATGTAGGAGCCATTGCGTGGACCCAGCTGCTGAACCCGGATGTGGGATATTTGAATCAGCTGCTCAAGACCCTGTTTTCCCTGTCCCAGGCTCCCTTTAACATCTATACCCGGGGCGGGATGATCTGGGTCCTGACCTTATTCTATTCTCCCTTTGCCTTCATTACCATTTCCCGGGCCATGGAAAAGATGGATCCCACCCTGGAAGAGGCTTCCCGGATTGCCGGGGCTTCCCCTCTGAAGGCCCTGTGGGATGTGACGCTGCCTCTGATGGCGCCCAGCATCCTGGCCGGTGGCCTCCTGGTGTTCATCGGTGCCGGCTCCTGTTTCGGTATTCCGGCCATCGTGGGGATGCCGGGGAATATCGAAGTGCTGACCACCCGGATCGTTTCCTTCGTGTACATGGGAGATGACAAGGGCATCCGGGATGCCACCACCCTGGCCGTTTCCCTGATGTTCCTGGCCAACGGGCTGCTGTTCTTCATGAGCTGGATGCTGGGCCGGAAGGACTATACCACCATCAGCGGCAAGAGCACCCGGCCGGTACTGGTGGAACTGGGCAAATGGAAGGGGCTGGCTACGTTCTTTGTGGGTGCTTATGCCTTCCTATCCGTGATCCTGCCTCTGGGGTCCATCATCATGACCTCGTTCATGGTCAGCATGTCCAAAGGAATCCGGCTGGATAACTTCGGCATCGACGCCTGGATTCCGGTGCTGGAGAACAGCCAGTACCTGGACTGCATCTGGCGGTCTCTGGGTTATGCCTTTATCTCGGCCTGCATCGGTACATTACTGGCACTGTTCGTGGCGTACCTGTCCGTGAAGACGAAGGTGCCGGGACGGTCTCTGCCGGATATCCTGGTCATGGTGGGAGGCAGTACCCCCAGCGTGGTCATTGCCCTGGCCCTGATCATCTTCTTCTCCGGCAATTTCGGGCTGAACCTGTATTCCACCATGTGGATCCTGATCGTCAGCTATCTGGTGAAGTACATGACCATGAGCGTGCGGACCATTGCGGCTTCTCTGAGCCAGATTTCCAGCAGCCTGGAGGAAGCCGGGCTCAACGCCGGAGCGGACTGGCTGCGGATCTGCAAGGACATCATCATGCCGCTGATCGCGCCGTCCATCGTGGCCGGCTGGTTCCTGATCTTCATGCCCAGCTTCTACGAACTGACCATGTCCAACCTGCTCTATGGCAGTGATACCCAGACCATCGGGGTGCTGCTGTATGAACTGCAGACCTATGCGGATACCCAGAATGCCTCAGTCCTGTCCGTGATCATCCTGCTGATCGTCATGGTGGGGAACCTGATCCTGAACAAGGTGTCCAAGGGCAACATTGCCATCTGATGAGGAGGGAATATCGTGTCACAAGTCAAATTGGAACATTTGTATAAACGGTTTGGAAATGTTACGGCTGTGGGAGATTTCAACCTGGAAGTCCAGGATGGAGAATTCGTATCCTTCCTGGGGCCCTCCGGCTGCGGGAAATCTACCACGCTGCGGATGATTGCCGGATTCGAGCGGCCTACGGAAGGGGATATCCTTCTGGGGGACCAGGTGGTGAGCAGTGCGGAATCCCATGTGTTCGTGCCTCCGGAAAAACGGAATATCGGGATGGTATTCCAGTCCTACGCCGTATGGCCGCATATGACCGTAGCGGAAAATGTGGCCTATCCCCTGAAGATCCAGAAAGTGCCCCGGGAAGAACGGGACAGACGAGTGAAGGAAGCCCTGGAAATGGTCCACCTGGATCGGTATGGCGAGCGGTATCCCAGCCAGCTTTCCGGTGGTCAGCAGCAGCGGGTGGCCCTGGCCCGGGCCCTGATCGCCCAGCCGGGACTGCTGCTTCTGGATGAACCCTTGTCCAACCTGGATGCGAAACTGCGGGAAAGCATGCGGTTCGAGATTTCTTCCCTGCAGAAACGGCTGGGCATTACGGTGATCTATGTGACCCACGATCAGTCGGAAGCCATGACTATGAGCGACCGGATCGTGGTGATGAACGCCGGAGTGATCCAGCAGGTGGGCAAACCCTATGATGTGTACACCCATCCGGCCAACAAGATGGTAGCTGATTTCATCGGACTGGTGAACTTCCTGCCGGCAGAAGTGAAGGGAGATCGGATCTTCGTAAAAGGGACCCAGGTTTCCTTCCCCAATACGGCAGGGCTGCCCCAGGGCGAGGCTGTACTGGGCGTGCGGCCGGAAAACATCACCCTTTCTAAGACGGGAGGCATGCTCCAGGGCCAGGTGAAACACCGGTTCTACATGGGGGATGCCGTGGATTACCGGATCCAGGTGGGAGCGCAGGTACTGCGGGTGATCACCCATGGCAGTTCGTATCATCAATGGGCTGACGGAGAAACCCTGTATCTGGATCTGGACGCGGTGATCCCTCTGGGCAATGAGAAAAGCAACTATATCATTACGTAATCAAAAAAGAAGGAGCTGTGAAAAAATATCCACAGTTCCTTTTTTTCCGGCGCCAGCGGGTCTCCATTTATACTTCCACCATCCTGCTTTTCTGCTCCAGCCGTTGTACAGTTTCGGCCAGGCCCTGCTGGAGGGCGGGATAACCGATTTTCTGCAACCGCTCGATGGGGCCGGAAATGCTGAGGATGAAAATCTTTTCTTTCATGTGCAGGGGCATGGCCACGGCGGCGACGCCCTGATCCACTTCGCCTTCGGAGATGCAATATCCGTCCCGCAGGATCTGCAGCAGCTGATTCTTCAGCAGCCGCTGTTTCGTCCGGTCCTCCGGGTACAGTTCTTCCACGAGGGCATTGCGCAGTGCTTCCGGCTGGGCAGCCAGGAGGGCTTTGCCGGAGGCTCCCATCTGCAGGGGTACGATGTAGCCCCGTTCACCGGCGATACCAAGCCGATGGCGGCTTTTGGCCATATCCACACAGATTCCTGTATGACCCAGGAGTACGGACAGGACCACGGTTTCGTTGAACTTTTCGGCCAGCCGGTGCATCTCTTCGGAAAGGAGATCCCGGGAGGTGTTGTGGACGGAAACGGCGGAAGCTACCAGCAAAATGCCGGTGCCCAGGCAATAGCGACCGGTCTGGGTGGACTGGCGGATCCAGCCCGCATACTGCAGAGTTCGCAGCAGACGGTAGACGGTGGTCTTGTGCAGGTCCAGGGCCCGGCTGATTTCGGTCAGGCTCAGGGATTCCTTGCGCTGGGAGGCATACAGTTCTAGGATCCGGGTGGCGTGCAGGACGGAATGGACCAGGGGGGTGGTTTCAGCCATGATGGGACTCCTTTCTCAGGGAAAACACGTTTTTCGCTCTCATTATAAGAAAGGGAAATACCAACGTCAAGGAAGTTTGTTTCATTATAGTGTACGAATTGCAAAATGGTGTCCAATTTCGTTGACTTCTCCAGAGGGGGTTCCTATAATGGGGCCATACATGGAAAATACAGTTTCAAGTGAGAAGGAGAGAAACTTATGGATAACTTCAGTCTGCAAAAACCGTTGAATATGGCCCCTACGGGCATTGCCACCTTTGCCAAGAGTGAACTGGCAACGGATATCTATCACCTCGATGGGGATATCGCGGTCATCGGGGCTCCCTTTGACCTGGCCATCCAGGGCCGGACGGGCTGCCGTCTGGGGCCTCGGGGGATTCGGCTGGGGTCCACCCGGTTCAGCTACAAGAAGGGTGGCACCTACGATTCCGAACGGAAAGAATTCTATATGGATACGGACAAATGGAAAGTGGTTGACTGTGGCGACGTGGACTACATCCCCGGAGATCTGCTGGGTACCATGGCCAATCTGCGGGAAGCCGTGAAAATCATCCAGTCCCAGAAGGTAATGCCGGTGGTCCTGGGCGGCGACTGCGGCGTTGATTTTCCTATGCTCCAGGGGATGGAAGGCGTGGGAAATTTTGATATCATCCATATCGATGCCCATCTGGACTGGACCAAGCCCCTGGACGGACAGAAATACTTCAATGGTTCTCCTATGCGGAATGCGGCCGGACTGCCTTACGTGGGCCGGATCCTGCACCTGGGCATCCGGGGGATCGGCAGCAGCGGTCCGGAAGATTTTGCGGAAGCCCGGGAACACGGGGACGGGATCTATTCGGTACGGGATGTGCGGAGAAAAGGCATCGACACCATCCTGGAGGAATTCAGGCCGGCAGAGAAAGTGGTGCTGTGCTTCGATATCGACGCCATGGATGCAGTCTATGCACCGGCCACCGGCTCTCCCATGTTCGGGGGATTCAACTATGACGATGCAGTGGACATGCTGGAGGCCATCGCACGCCATACAGAACTGGTGGGGATGGTGTTGACGGAAGTGGCTCCTCCTTTTGATGATGTAGGCGGGACCACCGGGTACCTGGCAGCCCGGCTGATTTCCGACATGCTGGGGTTTGCCACCAAAGCCAAAGAACCGAAGGCCTGACCCATGACGGGGGCGAACAGAAGACGGCCCGGGCAATGGATCACCATGATCGGCTTCTGTGTGGCCATGGAGGTGATCCTGGCCCGGTTCCTGTCCCTGCATACCTGGAACCTGAAAATCGGGTTCAGCTTCCTGCCGGTGGTAGCAGCAGCCTACTGGGGCGGACCTTTGGCTGGCGGTCTCACCGGGGCACTGGGAGACCTGATCGGAGCTCTGCTGTTTCCGGTGGGGGCCTACTTTCCCGGGTTCACCCTGTCGGCATTCCTGGATGGGGCCATCTACGGAGCCATCTTTCGGAAGGGTATCGGCAGGAGACAGATTCTGCTGGCGGTCCTGATTGTACAGCTGGGGATCAGCCTGCTGCTGAACACATTCTGGCTGACGGTGCTGTTCCAGGTGTCTTGGAAAGATCTGGTGGCTCTGCGGCTGTTCCAGTGCGCCACCGGGATCGTGATCAAAGTCCTGCTGTTGGGGCTGGTCCTGCCGGTGTTGCAGAAACATCTGGAGAAAATGGCATAAAGAATCGGGTATCGCATCTGGTTGCGATACCCGATTCTTTAATCAGCGCCTAACGAAAGTTTTTCTTTCTGTGTTTTTTGTTTTTCTTCAATCTGCTTCCACAGTTTGTCAGCTATGGGCTTCCAGGCCCTGGCATAGGCTTCACAGCTGTCGCACAGGGTGTCCACACTTTCCGGCGACTGCAGGTCGGTGGAATGGGCTCCGCTGCGATGGACCATGGCTTTCAGGCACTCCGGATTTTCCAGCATGGGGCAGGGACGCAGATGGTTCCTGTTGAAGGGCTGACCTTTGGCGTATTCCCGGAACAGGGGTTGCTGCAGGCAGGTGAGCAGGTCGTCCCTGTTGATATTGGCGCTGGAGTAGTGGATGAACACACAGGGTTCCACGTCCCCGGCCGGGTTGATGTGGCAGTAGTTCCGTCCACCGGCAATGCAGCCGCCGATGAACTGGCCATCATTCTGGAAGTCAATGGGGAACAGGGCGATGGGGTTGTCACTGGACCGGATTTCCCGGATCCGATGGACCATATAGGCCCGCTGCTCCGGCGTGGGCAGCAGATCCAGGGAAGCGGCGTTGCCCACCGGCATATAGTGGAAGAACCAGCTGTACCACACACCGTGATTCACCAGCATCTGCAGGAATTCGTCGCTGGTGACCGTGGAGATATTCTTGCGGGTGTAGCAGATGGAGGTGCCGAAGAAGATACCGTGTTTCTTCAGAAGGTCCATGGCATGCATGACCTTGTCAAAGTCACCGGCGCCCCGGCGGCTGTCGTTGACAGCTTTATAACCTTCGATGCTCAGAGAGAAGCTCAGGTTCCCTACATCGGTGACATGGTTGCAGAAGTCTTCATCGATCAGGGTCCCATTGGTGAAGGCATGGAATTCACAGTCCGGATGCGCTCGGCACAGGCGCAGGATATCAGTCTTGCGGACCAGAGGTTCGCCGCCGGTCATCATGAAGGTATGGACGCCCAGCGCCTTGCCTTGTTTGACGATTTTGTCCATGGTTTCATAAGAAAGGTTCAGGGTATGACCATATTCGGCAGCCCAGCAGCCGATGCAGTGCATGTTGCAGGCACTGGTGGGGTCGAACAGGATGGTCCAGGGAATGTTGCAGTGGTATTTTTCCCTGCAGGCCTTCCGGGTCTTTAAACCGTAGAATCCGGATTCAAAGCCCAGGTTCATGATGCCCTTTTTCAGGATGTTGGGGTTCAGGGTATCCAGGCCCCGCTCTACGAAGTTCCACCATTTGCCACCCTGCTGGATCAGCGTCCGGGCACCCTCAAAGGAACTTTTGTCAAAAAAGCTCCCGAAGAATTTTTCCATCACATAGGAAAGCCGGAGCAGGGATTTTTTCCGATCCTCCGGATCCTTTACCGATAAAACGTGGTCGACGATCACTTCGACTGCCTTGCGCTCTGCATCATGGGTCAGCTTGTTCACCATGATCTGTCATCTCCTTCATCATCATAAGCAATTTCTATACCCTATTATAGTCGGCTAAAATTAAAAGTCAAAAGAACAAATTAATTTCACAATTAATTATTTTGACAAAAAAGAAAGTGTAACACGTGGTTACACTTTCTTTTTACAGCAGGTATTCCAGCAGGGCGAAAACCCCGCCACCGGCGACCACGGCCACTCCCAAGGATTTGGTCTTCAATACCAGCGGGGTGATGAGTAGCGTGGTCAGCAGGGGTATGTTCGTAAGGGAAAGATTCAGGCGGCCCTGGGTCAGGAAAATATCCGGAAAGACCAGGGCACCGAAAATCGCCGGCGGGACGAAATTCAGCCACACCTTGAACCATTGGGGAATGGGATGTTTCCGTATGATGGCCATGGGGATCACCCGGGGCAGAAAGCCCGTCAGGGCCATGATCAAGACAACAGTCAGAATGTAGGTCTGGTTCATAGGGGTCATACGTCGCTTCCTCCTTCCTCCATGGTTCCATAGGCTTCCTCATCATCGGTTTCTGACAGTTTTTCCCCCTCTTCCGAAGGACTGGCTCCTTTTCCCCCATGCTTCATGTACAACCAGGCAGCGATTCCGGAGGGAAGCAGGGAGGCCAGTACGATGTGCAGCTTGTAGGGCACGAACTGGGACAGCACCACCGCCAGGATACCGGCCGTGAGCCCGGTGAGCACCATGGTCCTATCCTTCAGATAGTTGGACCAGATGCCCAGGAACATAGCGGTCAGGATATAGGATACCAGGGACAGATCCAGGTGGATCAGGGTGGAGGCATAGCAGCCGAAGGCATTGGCTACGGCCCAGACGAACATACTGAGCAGATCCAGCCCCAGGGCTTCTTTGTGGGTCCAGTGCTCTTTTTCATCCTGGAAGGAGGAAAGGTTCAGGGCGAAAGTCTCGTCGGTGGTCCCGTAGGAGAACAGGGTGGTATACAGGCTGGATTTCCTGGAGACCAGAGGTGCCAGGGTGGAAGTGAACAGGGAATAGCGCAGGTTGACCATCAAAATGGTCAGCGCAATGGAGATATAGGAAGCACTCTGGATCATCATGGCGATCCCGATGAACTGGGAACTGCCGGCAAAGGCCAGCACACTCATGACGAACATCAGGAAGGGAGACAGTCCCGCCTTTTCTCCCAGCATCCCGCAGGCCATCCCCAGGACGAAATAGCCGATGATGATGGGGGTATCTTTCTGAACCACCCGACGTGTAATGTAGCCCATGAGAACACCTCTTTCTAAAGGAACCAGACGTTGTATTCTGCATACAGAATTCTTGGCCCCTATTATATACCACTTTACAATTTTTTACTATAGAAGCTTAGATATGGTATAATAACCCTATGCTGTAAGCGTATACTTGCGCCTTGAATCATACAAAGAATCCATAAGATTTTATTGTTTTCTAATGGGAGTGATACCAATGGCCGAAATCAGACCGTTTGCTGCCCTGCGTCCGGTACCGGAACTGGTCAGCCAAATTGCAGAATTACCCTATGATGTGATGAGTACCCGGGAAGCGAGGGATATCCTGAAGAAAAATCCCCTGAGTTTCGTCCGGGTGAGCCGGGCCGAAGCAGACCTGCCGGAAGGGATTTCCGAAACGGATCCGAAAGTCTATGCCAAAGCCAGAGAGAACCTGGAGGAGTACATCGCCAAGGGGCAGATGAAGCAGGATCCCCAGCCTTGCTACTATATCTACCGCCAGCAGATGGGCGCCTATATCCAGATCGGTCTGGTGGCCGTCGCTTCTCTGAAGGAATATAAGGAAGGCATCATCAAACGGCACGAACTGACCCGCCAGGGGAAGGAAACGGACCGGGTGAACCACATCATGGCCACGAAGGCCCAGACGGGGCCGGTGTTCCTGGCTTATCGGAGCAAGGGCCTTTTGACGGCATTCCTGCTGGAGTACATGGGAAGCCATACGCCCGTCTACAATTTCGCAGGGGAGGATAAGGTCCGCCACACCCTGTACGTAATCAACGAACCGCTGAAGGTGAAGGAAGTGACCCGCCTGTTCCAGCAGGTTCCGGAACTGTATATTGCCGACGGGCATCATCGCTGTGCGGCGGCCCTGCGGGTGGCGGAAGAACTGGGCAAGCGGCCCGGCCAGACGGGGAAGGAAGAATACAACTATGTACTGTCCGTGATTTTCCCTTCCAATATGCTGCACATCCTGCCCTATAACCGGGTAGTCCGGGATCTGGGTGAACTGAGCGAGGAGAAGTTCCTGGAAATGGTCCAGGAAAACTTTGAACTGGAGAAGGATGACCGGCCGGTAGCACCTCAGGCTCCCCACGTCTTTGGCATGTACATCAGCGGCCAATGGTACAAACTGACGGCCAGGAAAGGGACCTATCCGGAAACGGATCCCATCCATTCCCTGGATGTGAGCATTCTGCAGGACAACCTGCTGGCACCGGTGCTGGGCATCGACGATCCACGGACGGATCCCCGCATCGATTTCGTGGGCGGCGTTCGGGGCCTGGGAGCGCTGGAAGATGCCGTGGATGGGGAAGATGCCACGGTGTCCTTCTCCCTGTATCCCACGTCCATGGACCAGCTGATGAAGGTGGCCGACCGGGGCGAAGTGATGCCTCCCAAATCCACCTGGTTCGAACCCAAGCTGCGGGATGCACTGACGGTACATTTGATAGGAGATGAACAGGATGGGAAGAGTCTTTAATTTCGGAGCAGGACCCTCCATGATGCCGCTGCCGGTACTGGAACAGGCCCAGAAGGAATTGCTGGATTACAAGGGCAGTGGCATGTCCATGCTGGAAATCAGCCATCGGAATAAGCTGTTTGAAGAGGTCAATGATCAGGCCCAGGAACATATCAAACGTCTGCTGGGCATGGATGACAGCTGGGTGGTCATGTTCATGGGCGGGGGCGCTTCCCTGCAGTTTTCCATGGTTCCCATGAACTTTTTGACGCCCGGGAAGGTGGCGGCTTATGCCATTACCAGTACCTTCTCTGAAAAGGCCATCAAGGAAGCCCACAAGGTAGGAGATGCGGTGGAAATCTACAGCAGTAAGGCTACCGGTCTTGACCGGGTACCGCGGCCGGAAGAACTGGTATTGCCGGACAACTGTGCGTATCTGCATCTGACCGGCAACTGCACCGCCGAAGGGCTGGAATACTTCGAATATCCGGATACGGGGGATGTACCCCTGATCGTGGATATGTCCTCGGATATCCTGAGCCGGCCCATCGAGCTGGATAAATTCTCCCTGATTTACAACGGCGCCCAGAAGAATATCGGGCCAGCCGGGGTGACGGTGGTCATGGCCAAAAAGGAGTTCCTGAAGGGTCGGGATCCCCAGCTTCCCACCATGCTGAACTATGAAACCTACGCCGATCACGATTCCACCTACAATACACCGCCGGTATTCGGCATCTATCTGGTGGATCTGATGAGCCAGTGGCTGCTGGATCAGGGCGGACTGGAAAAGGTGGAACAGAACAACATTGCCAAGGCCCGTAAGGTCTACGACCTGCTGGATGCCTATCCGGACTTCTATCGGGGCCATGCCCGGAAAGACAGCCGGTCCCTGATGAATGTAACTTTCAATCTGCCGACCGGGGATCTGGAAAAGAAGTTCGTGGAAGAAGCCGGGGCCCATGGCCTGGTGGGTCTGAAGGGCCATCGGTCCCTGGGTGGCATCCGGGCTTCCATTTACAATGCCATGCCTGCAGAAGGGGTGCAGGCTCTGGTGGACTATATGGAAGAATTCTACAGGAAGAACCGGTAACAGGCGGGGATCCATTTTCAAGAATCACAACAGCAGGGGCATTGCGAACCGGCAATGCCCCTTTTTGCAGAACCAAAGGAGTCAAAATCATCATGTGTATCATGCTGCAGCATGGCGTTCCCGTTCTCCAGATCGACGCCATCTGTACCGTAGCATTGGCAGCCCTGATGCTGCTGCTGGGAGGTTTTTTGAAAGCCCGTTCCAGCCTTTTGCAAAAATATTGTCTGCCCGTCCCGGTGGTGGGCGGCTTCCTGGCCATGTTCCTGGTGCTGGTCTGTCATCTGACCGGTATCCTGGAATTCAATTTCGATAAAAGTTTCCTGTATCCCTTTATGATGGCGTTCTTTACGGCCATCGGCATGGGGGTGAACCTGAAGTCCTTCCAGAGCGGAGTCAATACCGGAGGGAAACTGCTGCTGGTCTATTGGGCTGCCTGCGGGGTCATTTCCCTATGCCAGAACCTGATCGGCCTGACCCTGGGCCATTTCCTTCACCTGGAGCCGGCTTATGCCCTGCTGGCCTCAGCCATTTCTATGGTGGGCGGCCACGGGGCGGCCGGTGCTTATGGCAGTACTTTTGTGAGCATGGGCTACCCGGCCGCCATGGAAGTGGGAGCGGCCTCGGCCACCCTGGGGCTGATCTTCGCTGTCATGGTGGGGGGACCGCTGGGACAGAAGCTGATCGTACGGCATCATCTGCAGCCGGAACCGGAGCAGCAGGAGGCCAGTGTGGAAAGTGCGCCGGGGGAAGCACCGGCCCAGGTTCCCCTGAGCCAGACGGAAATCTATACCAATATGGTGGTATTCCTGCTGTGCATGGGCCTCGGCACCCTGGTTTCCGAGGGCATCGGCTGTCTGCTCCATATGAAATTTCCCGGGTATGTAGGCGGGATGCTGGTGGGAGTGGCAGTCCGTTTCCTGAATGAACAGTTCCACTGGTACCGGTACGGTGTACGGCTTATCGGGAATACCGGGGAAATGATGCTGAACCTGTATCTGGCCATTGCCCTGATGACCCTGCAGGTCTGGCATCTCCAGGGAATCCTGGGCAGTGTGTTCCTGATTGTCCTGGCCCAGGTGGTATTCATGGTCCTGGTGGCCTATTTCCTGGTGTTCCGGGTGCTGGGCTCCAACTACGATGCGGCCATCATGTGCGCCGGGCTCTGCGGTCACGGGCTGGGGGCCATGCCGTCCGCCCTGGTGAACATGAATGTGCTGACGGAAAAGTACGGCATGAGCCAGAAAGCCTTCCTGATCGTCCCGGTGGTGGGATCCTGCCTGCTGGACCTGTTCTATCAGACCCATACCCTGATCCTGATCAAGCTGTTCGTGCAGAATTTGACATAATTTTGACTTTTTGACTTTTTCTATTGACAGAAAGGGGTCCATCCGATATTCTGGAGGCAGAAAAAGTAATTTGAAGGAGGAAACTTCTATGAAAAAAGTCCTGGTTACCATTGCGGTAGTGCTCCTGTTGCTGGTTGGCTGGATCTTTGGATCCTACAACGGGCTGGTCACTGCCAACGAAAATGTCACCGGCAAATGGAGTCAGGTGGAAACCCAGCTGCAGCGGCGCAGCGATCTTATCCCCAACCTGGTGAATACCGTGAAGGGGTACAGCACCCATGAGGAGAAAGTCTTTGCCGATGTATCCAATGCCCGGGCCAAACTGGCCGGAGCCCAGAATGTGACCGATGTAGCCCGGGCTGACGGAGAACTGAGCAGCGCCCTGAACCGTCTGCTGGCCATTTCGGAAGCCTATCCCCAATTGAAGTCCAACACCAATTTCATCCAGCTGCAGGATGAACTGGCCGGTACGGAAAATCGGCTGGCTGTGGCCCGGAAGGACTACAACGATGCGGCCCAGGCCTACAATGCCAAGCTGAAGAGCGTTCCTACGGTGTTCGTTGCCCGGCTTATGGGATTTACAGAACGGAGCTATTTCAAGGCAGATGCCCAGGCCCAGAGCGCACCCCAGGTGAAGTTCTGACAGCCTGACAGTCCGGGAAGGAGGCATGCCATGAAACGATTGCTGCTGCTCCTGATGATCTTCTGCCAGCTGCTGGCTGCTCCCGTGAAGGTCGGCGCTGAGGCAAAGGTGCCTCCCAGACCTGCCACCAGCATCTATGTGCAGGACCAGGCGGGAGTCCTTTCCAAGAATACGAAGGCAGTCATCAGTGCCTACAGCACCGCACTGCAGAAAAAGACAAAAGCCCAGATCGTTGTGCTCACGGTACCCAGCCTCAAGGGACAGTCTCTGGAGGACTATTCTCTGACCGTCCTGCGGCAGTGGGGGATCGGAGATCAGGAAAAGAACAACGGAGTCCTGCTGCTGGTGGCAGTGCAGGACCGGAAAAGCCGGATCGAAGTGGGATATGGGCTGGAAGGAGCCCTGCCCGACGGGCTCACCGGACGGATCCAGGATCAGTACATGCTGCCTTATTTCCGCAGCAACGACTACGACAAGGGCATCCTGAACGGCTATTCGGCCCTGCTCCAGACCGTGCTGAAGGAGTACAACCTGACAACAAAGGATCTGGATGTGCAGGGCGCCCAGCCGGCGAAGACGGATCCGGGAGGGGAGATTTCTCCTCTGACCCTGGGCATCGGCCTGGTGGGCTTCCTGATTCTGTTTTTATTCGACCGGATCTTCCTGGGCGGAGCCCTGTTCCGGTTCCTGCTCTACAGCTTCTTCTTCCGTGGCGGCGGCCGCGGAGGTGGCGGTTTTGGAGGCGGCAGCTTCGGCGGCGGGTCCGGCGGAGGTGGCGGTTCCAGTCGGAGCTGGTAAAAAGATGTGAAAAAAGAGCTGTGAACGATTTTGTTCACAGCTCTTTTTGATAAGGCAATCAGAAACGGAAATCCCGTTCCCCCTGATCGATCTTTTCCAGGTAGCCTTCGCAGGTGGCACGGACCACCGGGCTCTTGATGTGATTCAGTTCCCGTTTGATGGCTTCCATACCTTTTTTCTTTGTATCTTCGCTGGCATAGTCATCCAGGTATTCCCGCAGGGTCAGGAGCGCATTGGGCTGGCAGCAGTTGGAGATTTCTCCGGTCTTGGCCAGGCTCATGAACCGGTCCCCGGTACGGCCTGCCCGGTAGCAGGCGGTGCAGAAGCTGGGGATGTACCCGTCGGTGAGCAGCCAGTTGATCACCTGATCCAGGGTCCGGTTGTCGTTGACTTCGAACTGGGCAGAATCTTCCTCTTCCTCTTCTGCATAGCCGCCCACACTGGTACGGGAAGCCCCACTGATCTGGGAAACGCCCACGTCCAGCACGGCTTTCCGGGTGGCAGCGCTTTCCCGGGTGGAAATGATGATCCCGGTGTAGGGTACGGTGATCCGCAGGATGGCCACGATCTTCTTGAACATGTCATCACTGATGGCGTTGGGGAAGGACTTGACGGAAATGTCATCGGCAGGGCGGATCCGGGGTACGCTGATGGTGTGGGGGCCTACGCCGAATACGGCTTCCAGGTGTTCCTTGTGCATCAGCAGGCCGGCAAAGTCGTACCGGTACATGTTCAGTCCAAACAGTACACCCACGCCCACGTCATCGATGCCGCCTTCCATGGCCCGGTCCATGGCTTCCGTATGGTAGGCATAGTCATGTTTCGGACCATTGGGATGGAGCTTTTCATAGTTTTCCCTGTGGTAGGTTTCCTGGAAAAGGATGTAGGTGCCGATGCCGGCTTCCTTCAGCTTCCGGTAGTTTTCCACAGTGGTGGCGGCGATGTTCACGTTTACCCGGCGGATGGCACCGTTTTTGTGTTTGATGCTGTAGATGGTGTGGATGCATTCCAGGATGTACTCGATGGGGTTGTTCACCGGGTCTTCACCGGCTTCCAGGGCCAGTCGTTTGTGGCCCATATCCTGCAGGGCAATGACTTCCTTCTTGATTTCTTCCTGAGTCAGTTTCTTCCGGGCAATGTGCTTGTTCTTCTGGTGGTAGGGACAGTACACACAGCCGTTGACACAGTAGTTGGACAGGTACAGAGGGGCAAACAGGACGATACGCTGGCCGTAGATCTTGTCTTTGATCTCTTTGGCCAGGTCGTAGATGCCTTCCAGGATGGAGGGATCTTCGCAGGCCAGGAGCACGGAGGCTTCCCGATGGCTCAGGCCCTTCAGGGTGCGGGCTTTTTCCAGCAGGTTCTGGCAGTAGGCCGTATCTTTGCTCTTTTCATCAGCAAAAGTCAGGGTGTCCAGGATTTCCTGATGGTTGATGAATTCGTCCGCTTTCGGTGATGCCGGATTGTACGGTATGGTCATTTTTCCTCCCCTTTGCTCCCCCTAGAAAAAAGGAGCTGCCGCCCGTTTTGGGCGCAGCTCCCTCCAAGGATGTCTTTGTTGGATCGGTACTGCCTTAGTACGCGGTAAACCTTGTACGCAGGGAGCATATTATGTGTATTGTAACGTGTGTAACAATAAAATGCAAGTACAACGCAGTAAAATAAGCTCCCGGAAACTGACTCATTTCACGGGAGCTTCAATATCCTGTTGATTTAGTTGTCATCTCTTGTTCACACAATTGAACCTGTATTTTGGACTCACCCCAATAATCATTTCTTTTCGTACTTACACGATCCTGTATTTTGGACTCACCCCAAAGGCCAATTGGCTTACTTGAATTGCAATTCCTGATAACCGATCAACGCAGTTGCCGGGTTCAAAAGAGCCGTCCCGGTAAGGGTTGCAGTTTCGAAAGTGGCTTTGTAAATCACAAACGGTGTACCGCTCTTATCGTCTGTATATTTCGTGACCACAATGTTTTTGGCATCCGGATAGTCTGCCAATATGGTTCCTTTCACATCAGCTTCCGTTTTGTTCACCGTAACGGATCCGGGATAATTGGACGTCTTGATGACGGCCTTCTGTACTTTGCTGGTGGCCCGATCTACAACGATTTCATACCGTTGCAGGGTATCAGGGACCAGGTACTCCAGATCAAACTTTGCATCATCCGTTTTCGCACTTGTCAGCACCGCTTCAGGCGGTACCACCTTTGCTGCAGCATTGATTGCAGCCCGTTTGCTGGCAATGGTATCTTTCACGGCTGGTGCAGCCATTGCGGGAACAACCGTACCTAAAGAGGAAGCAACAACCAATCCGGCAACGATTGCTTTAGCGATCTTTTTTTGTAGGCCCATTGGAATCTCCTCCTGTCATCCGGAAAGCCTCTCCTTGAGGACCTTTCCTTCGTTCATCTATATCATAGCCGCATCCTGGAAAAATTGCAAGAAAAATCAATTTCCTTTATCCAAGTAAAGAAAAAACGTATTGATTGTTACACTACAAATAAAGAGAGCTGTTGCATTTGCAACAGCTCTCTGATCATTCAAATGGTGGCCCCGGAGTGATTCGAACACTCGACCTTTTGGTTCGTAGCCAAACGCTCTATCCAGCTGAGCTACGGAGTCATTACCGAACAGTCATTATTATAGGGGAAAGGTGATAAAATGTCAACAACTTTTTTGTAAAAAACCAAAAAGAAATCCTGAAGGCTATTCAATTCAACAGGGATATTATATAATAAGATATTAATCCATTGTTGTTTAGGAAAGAAAGGCAAAGGTGCAACATGCTGTTTACAGATAAAGCGAGAATCTATGTGGAAGCCGGTTCTGGGGGCGACGGAGCCTCCAGCTTCCGGAGAGAGAAATATGTGGCCTGTGGCGGCCCGGATGGAGGCAACGGAGGCCGGGGCGGCTCAGTGGTGCTGGTGGCCCACAAGGATCTGAATACCCTGGTGGATTTTCGGTACAAGCGGAAATTCGTGGCGGAAAAGGGAGGCAACGGTGCTGCCAAAAACTGCACCGGTCATAAGGCTCCTGATGTGGAGGTGAAAGTGCCGCTGGGCACTGTGGTATACGATGATGCCACAGGTGTGGCCCTGGCAGACCTGAGCCATGACGGGGACAAATTCGTGGCAGCCCGGGGCGGCCGGGGCGGCAAGGGGAATGCCTGCTACGTGACCAGTACCAAGCAGGGAGTCACCTTTGCGGAAAAAGGCGAACCGGGCACCAAAGGCTGGCTGCGGCTGGAATTGAAAATGCTGGCCGATGTGGGCATGGTGGGGTATCCCAGTGTGGGGAAATCCAGCATTGTAGCCCGGGTATCGGCTGCCCGTCCGGCCATTGCGGCCTATCATTTCACCACTTTGAGCCCTGTACTGGGCGTGGTGCGGCTGGATGCCGAGCACAGTTTTGTGCTGGCCGACCTGCCCGGTCTGATTGACGGGGCTTCCAAAGGTGTGGGCCTGGGACATGATTTCCTGCGGCACATCGAACGCACCCGGGTCATCCTCCACATTGTGGATGTCAGCGGCTGCGAAGGACGGGATCCGGTGGAGGATTTCAAGAAGATCAACGAGGAACTGGTGCTGTACAGCGAAAAGCTGGCCAAACGGCCCATGCTGGTGGTGGCCAATAAAATGGATTTGCCGGATGCCGAAGCCAACTATCAGAAACTGGCTGACTATGTGACCAGTCAGGGCTATCCCATCATGAAGGCGTCTGCAGCAACGGGACAGGGGCTGAAGGAAATCATGTGGAAGGCCTACGAAATGCTGCAGAAGGCTCCCAAGGAGGAAGAAATCATCGACATCGGCCATGTGAAGGAGGCCGATCCGGATTCCTTCACCATCACCCGGGATACGGCAGATGCGGATTTCGAGGTGAAGGGGAAGAACATCGAGCGGCTGGTGGCTATGACCAATTTCGACAACGATGAGGCTCTGTACCGTTTCCAGCTGATCTGGCGGCGGCTGGGCATCGAACAGGCGTTGAAGGACAAGGGCATTGAAGAAGGACAGTCCGTGAAAATCGGGGATATGATCTTCGATTACAAGGAACACTATTGAGGGAAGGCTGAAGAGAAAGCCCGGCTCTCGGGGATGACTGAGGGGTGGAGTGCATGGAACGCAAAAAGATTGCAGAAGCCAAACGGATCGTGGTCAAGGTAGGGACCAATACCATTACCTATCCCAATGGGAAGATCAACTATGAAAAGATCGAAAAGATGGCCCGGATCCTGACGGATTTCCAGAATCAGGGCAGGGAAATGATCCTGGTGTCTTCCGGCGCCGGGGCGGCCGGTGTGGGGCGGATGGGCCTGGAGGCCAAACCGAAGACCATTCCGGGCAAACAGGCCTGTGCCGCTGTGGGGCAGGGCATCCTGATGCACATCTATGAACGGATCTTTGGGGAATACGGCCAGGTGGTGGCCCAGGTGCTGCTGACCAAGAACGATATGGTGAACCGGCACAGCTATGCCAACGCCCGGAACGCTCTCCAGGAAATGATTTCCTGGGGGGTCATTCCCATCATCAACGAGAACGACGTGGTGGCCATTGACGAATTCAAGATCGGCGACAACGATAACCTGTCGGCGCTGGTGGCCAGCCTGGCCGATGCGGACCTGGATATCCTGCTGTCCGATATCGACGGGCTGTATACGGCCAACCCCAAGACCCATCCCGATGCCAAACTGGTGTCCGTAGTGGAGGAAGTGACGCCGGAAATCGAAGCCACTGCCGGGGGCGCCGGAAGCAGGAACGCCACCGGCGGCATGCTGACCAAGCTCCAGGCGGCCAAGAACGCCATGAGCGCCGGCATTGCCCTGATCATCGCCAATGGGGAGCATCTGGAGATTTTGCGGAACATCCTGCGGGGTGAACCGGTGGGGACCCTGTTCGTACCGAAAGAAAGCCATCTCCGGTTCCGGAACCAGTGGCTGGCTTTCGGGTCCAGGATCAGCGGCAAACTGATCGTGGATGCCGGCCTGGCCAAGGCCCTGCGCCAGGAGGGCAGCTGCAGTATCCTGCCCGTGGGCATCGTGGGCGTGGAAGGAGAATTCGACAGCGGCGATACGGTCAGTGTGGTGGACCAGGAAGGCCATGAACTGGCCCGGGGCATGACCAACTACGGATCTGGAGACGTGGCCCTGATCAAGGGCTGCAAGACCAGTCAGATCGAAGCCAGGATCGGTTACAAGCATTATGACGAAGTGATCCATCGGGACAACCTGGTGGTCCTGTAAGGGAGGTTGGACATATGGCGGAATATGAAGTGGGTATGGTCCGGCAGCAGGGAGAAGCGGCGAAGGCAGCTTCCCGGACACTGGGCATTTTGAATACGAAAATCAAGAACGATATCCTGGAAAGCATGGCCGACGGTCTGCTGGAAGGAGAAGAAACCATCCTGGCAGCCAATGCTGTGGATATGGAAAACGGAAAAAAGAGCGGTCTCCGGGCTTCTCTGCTGGATCGGCTGCTTTTGACCCATGACCGGCTGGTGCAGATGGCCATGGGCATCCGCCAGGTAGCGGATCTGCCGGATCCGGTGGGACGCATCCTCAGCGGAGCCAATCTAGCCAATGGGCTTACCATCACCAAGGTATCCGTACCCCTGGGAGTCATCGGCATCATCTATGAAGCCCGGCCCAATGTGACGGCAGATGCCATCGCCCTGTGCGTGAAGAGTGGCAATGCGGTGATCCTGAAGGGGGGACGGGAAGCTCTCCATTCCAACAAGGCGGTCAGCGATGTGCTGATTGCCGCCGGGGAAAAAGCGGGCCTGCCCAAAGGCTCCATCCAGTTTGTGAATGTACCCGACCGGGCAGCGGTGGATGAACTGATCCACCTGGAAGGCCTGGTGGATGTGGTGATTCCCCGGGGCGGTGCCGGCCTGATCAAGAACGTGGTGCACAATGCTTCCGTGCCGGTGATCGAAACCGGGGCCGGGGTGTGCCACACCTATGTGGATGCCTATGCCAATGTGCCCATGGCGGTGGAAATCGCCATGAACGCCAAGGTGAACCGGCCATCCACCTGCAATGCCATGGAAACCCTGCTGGTGCACAGGGATATCGCCGATGTGTTCCTGCCGGCCATGCTGGAGGCCTATAAAAAGGCCCATGTGACCATCCTGGGGGATGAACGGACCCAGCGCTACAGTGAGGATGTCCAGCCGGCCACGGAAGAGGACTGGGCTACGGAATATGGGGATCTGCGGCTTTCTGTGAAAGTGGTGGACAGCCTGGAGGAAGCCGTGGAACACATCCGCCGCTATGGTACCGGCCATTCGGAAGCCATTGTGACGGATAACTACGCAAATGCAAGGAAGTTCCAGCAGCTGGTGGATGCAGCAGCGGTGTATGTGAATGCTTCCACCCGGTTCACTGATGGGTTCGAATTCGGCTTTGGGGCTGAAATCGGCATCAGTACCCAGAAACTCCATGCCAGAGGACCTATGGGACTGCCAGAACTGACCACCACCAAATACCTGGTGAACGGAAACGGCCAGGTCAGGAAATGACAGTCCCGTTGTTATGAAAATGTTTAAAGTCTTTTCATGGATGGTTCATCCGTGGCATCTACAATGACTATGGGAAAAACGGCAAGGCTGCAGGGATGCTGCAGCCTTTTGGTTCCGACCTGTCCAGACAGGAGCGGTGAGGGAGGAAGAGCGTGAACATCATTCGCAAACACAAGATTCTGCTGATTCTCCTGGCCATACTGATCGCTGGGGGAGCCGGCGGTTACAAGTATTATCAGGTAAAGAAAACCCAGGAGGCCGTGGCGGCCACACGGACGGATGCCGTCCAGCGGGGGGATCTGCGCAAGACCATTTCCGCCACCGGGGCCCTGAAGGCTCTGGACAACGTGGATATCAACTCCAAGATTACCGGCCGTATCGTGGCCGTGTACGTGAAGGAAAATCAGCACGTGACGGCAGGCCAGGCCCTGGTGAAACTGGATGATACATCTCTGAAGGCCACTCAGGAAATGAAACGGGCCACCCTGGCAGATAAAAAGGCGACGTATGACCGGGATACGGCCCTGCTGGATCAGGGGGCCATTGCCCAGAGTGTGTTCGATACGGCAGAGGCGGAATATCGGGTGGCCCAGGCAGAATATGACCAGGCCACTTCCAACGTGAACGATACGGTGATCAGTACGCCCATCGACGGCTATGTGATCGGCAAACCCACTCCGGTGGGGCAGACCGTATCCTCCGGTATTTCCACGCCGCAGGTACTCATGAGTGTGGCCAACCTGGACAAGATGCAGATCTATCTGATGGTGGATGAATCCGATATCGGCCAGATCAAACAGGGACAGAATGTGGAATTTACGGTGGATGCCTATCCCAATGAGACCTTCAAAGGGACCGTGACCCTGATCGGGCGCAGCGCCACCACGACCAATAACGTGAATTACTATACCGTATATGTGGATGTGGAAAACAGCGAGGGGAAGCTGCTTCCTACCATGACAGCCCGGGCCAATGTGATTGTGGACGAAATGGACAATGTGCTGACTGTGGCCAACAAATGCCTCCACACGGAGGATGGACAGCAGTATGTGCTGGTCTATAACAAGAAGGACAATACCAGCCGGAAAGTACCGGTGAAGGTGCTTTTGGCCGGGACGGACCGGACGGCAGTGGAAGCTGACCTGCAGGAGGGCGAGGAACTGGTGGTCAAGACCACCAAGGCCACCAGCACCAGCAACAACAGACGGATGGGCCCCCCCATGTAACGGGAGGACAAAAGCAGTCATGAATGTCATTGAACTGAAAGACATCGTAAAAAGTTACCAGATGGGGGATACCGTTGTCTATGCCCTGAACCATGTGACCGTGAACTTCGAAAAAGGCAAGTTCACATCCATTGTGGGGCCTTCCGGCAGCGGGAAATCCACCATGATGAACATCCTGGGCTGTCTGGATCGGCCTACTTCCGGAGAATACATCCTGGAGGGAAAGAATATCGCCAACTATACGGATGATGAACTGGCCCATACCCGGAATCAGAAAATCGGGTTCGTCTTCCAGAGCTTCAACCTGCTGAACCGGCTGACGGCTGTGGAAAATGTGGCCCTGCCCCTGATCTATGCCGGGGTCAGTCTGGAAGAACGGACCCGGCGGGCGGAAAAGGCGCTGACGGATGTAGGGCTGGGCAGCCGGATGTACCACAAACCCAACGAGATGTCCGGCGGCCAGCGGCAGCGGGTGGCCATTGCCCGGGCCCTGATCAACAATCCGGCCATCATTATGGCCGATGAACCCACCGGGAACCTGGATACCAAATCCACCCTGGAAATCATCGACATCTTCGAAAAGCTGAATCATGAGGGCAAGACCGTAATCATGGTCACCCATGAACCGGAACTGGCGGCCATGACCCAGCGGATCCTGGTCATGCGGGACGGCAGGCTGACCGAAGAGAAAGAGGGAGGAGGCCAGATCGTTGTTTAGGGAATGTGTGAAAATGGCCTTCGAAGGCATGGTTGCCAATAAAGTGCGGACGTTCCTGACCATGCTGGGAATCATCATCGGGGTAGGCGCCGTGATCGCCATGGTGTCCCTGGGCCTTGGCATGCAGGAAAAAGTCAAGGACAACATCACCAGCATGGGCAGCAACCTTCTGATCGTCATGAGCGGCGGCCGTACGGCCAATGGACAGCGGATCGCCAGCGGCAGCGGGGCCAAACTGACCTATGAAGATGCCAAGGCCATTGAAAAGAACGTGGACGGCATCAAATACGTGGCTCCCGGCGTGCAGGCCAGCTATCAGCTGGTGGCCGGGAACCAGAACTGGAACTCCCAGGTCCAGGGGATCACCCCCAATGTGCTGGAAATCCGGAACTACCAGATTTCGGAAGGCCGTATGTATACCCAGAATGATATGAACAGCCGGGAGCGGGTTTGCGTCATCGGCAAGACCGTGGCTGACAATCTGTTCCCTGACGGGAAAGCCGTGGGGCAGATCATGCGGATCAACAAGGCACCGTTCATCGTCATCGGGGTGCTGGCTACCAAGGGACAGTCTTCCATGGGCCAGGACCAGGACGATGTGGTGTTCGTACCGCTGACCACGGCCATGCAGAGACTGATGGGCCTGACTTACATCCGGAACATCACCATCCAGTGTGAAAATGAAAATACGGTCTCCCAGGTCCAGTCTGACGTGGTCACCCTGCTGCGGACCCGGCACAAGATCCGGACCGGCGAGGACGACGACTTTACGGTCCGTGACTTGACGGAAATCATCAAGACGGCCCAGGAGACCACCGGGTCCATCACCCTGCTGCTGGCCATTATCGCCGGCATCAGTCTGCTGGTGGGCGGCATCGGCATTATGAACATCATGCTGGTATCCGTCACAGAGAGGACAAGGGAAATCGGCATCCGGAAAGCCCTGGGGGCTACCTACCATGACATATTGCTCCAGTTCCTGGTGGAATCCATGGTCATCGGGGTCACCGGGGGTACCACAGGCATGATCCTGGGGACCGTGATCTCGGTCATCGCAGCCAAGATCATCGGCTGGCCTGTGGTGATTTCCATTGCGGCCACCATCATCTCCGTCCTGTTCTCCGTGGGCATCGGCCTGTTCTTCGGATTGTATCCGGCCAAGAAGGCTGCTCTTCTGGACCCCATCGATGCGCTGCGGTATGAATGAGAGCAGGAAGCCTACCCTCCGGCAGAAATGGAGGGGGTTCGTGGAATTTCTCCACCGGCCCAAGACAAAATTCGATATCAGGGACCGATCTCGGGCCCTGCTGTTGTATGCCATTGTGGCAGGGATCCTGATGTGGCTGGTGGGGAAAATGACAACCTGACAAAAAGGGGGTGTGAAAAAATGCTTTTTCACAC
>OLFU01000592.1_pt1 | contig 41364 bp, 34 predicted proteins | sample 1605161 | NCBI WGS metagenome assembly OLFU01 (sample SAMEA3888914, study PRJEB22519) | human gut metagenome | biome: human gut; feature: human-associated habitat; material: faeces | place: Denmark | collected 2011
GAGCACCTGACTTTTAATCAGGGTGTCCCGGGTTCGAATCCCGGGTGGATCACCAATTTTTTTTACCCAAAATGCGGCTGTGGCGGAACTGGCAGACGCGCCAGACTTAGGATCTGGTGTCTTCGACGTGCAGGTTCGATTCCTGTCAGCCGCACCAACTATACAGAACAAAGAGGCTGTCGCGAAAGCGGCAGCTTCTTTTTGTCATACATTATATGCCAAAGGGCACAAAGGGCAGGAGACGATTGCTTTGATCGAATCGCTTATAGCGGGTGTACCTGCGAAAAAGGATCCTTCTGATGGGTGATTTTATGCTATCATAAATAGATCATCAAAATTTATGTTTGAAAGGTGGCCTTGTCTATGGAAAATCTGTTCCATCGCACCAGTGTGCGGAAATATCTTGCTAAATCCGTCGAAAAAGAGAAAATCATACAGATCCTGCGGGCGGCCATGGCAGCTCCTTCTGCCTGCAATCAGCAACCCTGGCGGTTTACGGTTGTCACAGAACAGGGATTGATTGAAAAATTGGCCCAGGTCAGCCGGTTCTCCACCTTTGCGGCGGCCGCCCCGGTATTGCTGGTCATCAGTTTCCGGAAGGACTGCCCGCTGCCGGAATTTGCTCCTGTGGATACCAGTGCTGCCCTGGAAAACCTTTGGGTAGAGACTGATGCCCAGGGCCTGGGCGGTGTCTGGATGGGTGTCTATCCCCGTGAAGAGCGGATGGAGGCTGTAGCCCAATTGGCAGGGCTGCCCGGAGAGGAAGAAGCCTTTGCCATGTTCGCTTTGGGGTATCCGGACCAGGAAATCGCACCCCATGACCGGTTCCACGAAGAATGGATCCGATGGAAATGAAGACCTGTGGTGGGAATGATGGAAGGAAAGGTAAAAACATGGAATTGCGGTATGCAAAACCCCAGGATGTGAAGGATATCGCCAATCTGGAGGCTGTCTGCTTCCCACATGCCGAAGCAGCTACACCGGAATCCATCCAGGATCGGGTGGCGGCGTATCCCAATCACTTCCTCCTGCTGTTTGATGGAGGCAAGCTGGTTTCCTTTGTGAATGGACTTGTGACCGATGAGCCGGATCTGACTGACGCCATGTACGAACATGCAGATATGCACAACGAGAAAGGGGCCTGGCAGATGATTTTCGGGGTGGATACGGACCCCGCCCGCCGGAAACAGGGACTGGCCGGGAACGTGCTGGAGCACTTTATCGATGCGGCCCGGAAAGAAGGCCGCAAGGGAGTGGTCCTGACCTGCAAGAACCGTCTGGTCCACTATTACGCCAAATTCGGATTCGTGGATGAAGGCATCTCCGGTTCCACCCACGGGGACGTGGTGTGGCACCAGATGCGGCTCACTTTCAATGGGAAATAAAAGGAGGACGGACAATGGAGAAGACCGATCAGAAATACCAGACCTACGTGGAAATCCTGAAGGAAGAACTGGTGCCGGCCATGGGATGTACCGAGCCCATTGCGATTGCCTACGCCGCGGCCAGGGCCCGGGAAGTCCTGGGAGCCCTGCCGGACAGGGTGGAAATCGGCGTCAGCGGGAATATCATCAAGAACGTGAAGAGCGTGGTGGTGCCCAATACGGACGGCCTGCACGGCATCGAAGCGGCGGCTGCGGCCGGGATCGTTGGAGGCAAAGCGGAAAAACAGCTGGAAGTAATTGCAGACGTGACACCGGAGCAGAAAGCACAGATGAAGGAATTCCTGAAAAAGGTGCCCATGCAGGTGGAAGCTGTGGACAATGGACTGATCTTCGATATCATCGTGAAGCTGTTCCATGGAACGGACAGCGCCCTGGTCCGGATTGCCCAATACCATACCAATATCGTGCTGGTACAGAAGAATGAAAAGACTGTCTATGAAGCCAAAAAGGACGGGGGTACCGGCTGTGCGGACAATGCCGAGGAAACGGGCATGACTGGCAAGAACCTGCTGAACATCAAAGACATCCTGGATTTTGCCAACACCTGTGACATCGAAGACGTAAAACCCATACTGGATCCCCAGATCCAATGCAACACCGCCATTTCTGAAGAAGGACTGCTGGGCAACTACGGCGCCAATATCGGTTCTGTGCTGCTGAAGACCTATGGAAGCAATATCAAGAATCGGGCTGTGGCCAAGGCGGCTGCCGGGTCCGATGCCCGGATGAGCGGCTGTGAACTGCCTGTGGTGATCAACTCCGGCAGCGGCAACCAGGGCATTACTGTTTCCGTTCCCGTCATTGAATATGCCAAGGAACTGAATGTGACCAAGGAAAAACTGTACCGGGCCCTGGTGCTGTCCAATCTGATCGCCATCCATGAAAAGACCGGCATCGGACGGCTGTCCGCCTACTGCGGAGCGGTAAGCGCCGGGTGCGCGGCGGGCTGTGGCATCGCCTACCTGTACGGGGAAGGGTATGACGCCATCAGCCATACCCTGGTGAACGCGCTGGCCATTGTCAGCGGGATCATCTGCGATGGGGCGAAGGCCTCCTGTGCAGCCAAAATTGCGTCCAGCGTGGAAGCCGGCCTGCTGGGCTATTCCATGTACAAGAGCGGCAATGAATTCAAAAGCGGCGATGGCATTGTGAACAATGGGGTGGAGGCCACCATCAGGAACGTAAGCCAGCTGGGCCGGGAAGGCATGAGAGAAACCGACCGGGAGATCATCAAAATCATGCTGGCACCCCAGCCGGAGGTAAAAGAATAAAGCGATGCGCAGCGGCTTGTACAGTCTCTGGGCAAAAAGAAAGACCCATCTTGATCCAGGGATGGGTCTTTTTCATGGAATAGATCATTCCACAATGATCTGGCAGCTTTTCATGGTTTCCAGGGCTGCCCGGTGTTTTTCCGGGGTTACGCCGGCACAGCAGCGGCTGTCCACTTTGATGGGCACTTCCGGCAGGGCCGCTTTCAGCAGCAGGGCATTGCTCACCACGCAGATATCGGTACAAAGGCCGATGAGTTCGATGCTGGTGATGGGCTGTACCTTGTTGGCCTCTGCCAGCTCCCGGGCCAGTTTCACAGAACCGAAGCAGGGTTTCTGGATCACCGGCCAGTGGTGTTCCTGCTGCAGTTTTTCCAGGCCGGGGATCAGGCGCCATCCCGGGGTACCCTTGATGCAGTGCTTCACGGGCAGCAGTTTGCCTTCCTGGGTTTCCAGGTAGTCACTGCCGTGGGTGTCCTGGGTGAAGATGACCTTGCCCGGGAAATGAGCCACTTTCTTCATTACGTCCAGAGTGATGGCCTGGGCCGCCTCGGATCCCAGGCTGCCGCCTACAAAATCATTCTGCATATCTACCACAATCAAAAACGAATTGCTCATGGGGAGTCCCTTCCTTTCATTCATTTGTTTTGCCTTAGCAAAGGGCTGGGAGGAGAAGATTCCATCCTCTATCCTTCCGCCGCATCTTTTTTCGTGGGCCGCACTTCCACGATGATTTCCTGCACCCTGTGCTCGTTGGCCCTTGTCACTGTTACGTGCAGATTCTTGCAGTCGAAGCTGTCGCCTTTTTTGGGGATGGTTTCCAGGGTATCCACCACCCAACCGCTGATGGAGTTGTTCTCCAGGCCGTAGTCGTCTATGTCCAGATCCAGCACTTTGAACAGGTCGAACAGGTTGGCATTTTGGGAGTTGGAGGAACAGGACACCAGGACCCGGTTCTTGCCCAGCCGGCGGAAGGAGGAAATGGCCTTGTCATGTTCGTCCCAGATTTCACCCACCAGCTCTTCCACGATGTCCTCAGTGGTCACCAGGCCCCGTACGGTGCCATAGCTGTCCATGACCATGGCCATTTCCACCTTGGCTTCCTGCAGGGTCTTCAGTACCCGGGAGATCTTGGTGGACTGATGGACCAGGGCGGCTTTCTTGATGACCTTCTTCAAGTCGAACTGGGGATTCTGCAGGTACGCTGCAAAAAAGTCCTTGGCGTGGAGGATGCCGATGATCTCGCCATAGTCATCCTTGAACACGGGCAGACGGGAGAACCCGTGGCTGCGGAACAGCTTCAGGGCCTCTGGCGTTCCTTCGGAGATATCCATGGCCACCATATCCACCCGGGGGGTCATGATCTCCCGTACCCGGATGTCACTGAACTCGATGGCGCTCTTGATCAGCAGGCTGTCCTGCTTGTTGATGCCGCCCCCGCTTTCCACTTCGTCCACCATGAGCAGCAGCTCATCTTCCGTGGCCGGTTTGCGGCTGTTCTTTTTGCCCAGGAACTGGGCGGCCAGCCGCTTCAGTTGTCGGAACAGAAAGTTCAGGGGTGTGAACAGGAACACCAGGATCCGGAGCAGACCGGCGGTCTGCATGGAGTAATATTCCGGGGCGTCGCTGGCAGCGCTTTTGGGGAGGATTTCCCCGAAGATCAGGATGATGATGGTGGTGAACACCGTGGCCAGGGCCAGGCCCGAAGGACCGAAAGCGGCCGTAGAGACAGCGGCTGCCAGGGAAGCCGTGGCGATGTTCACCACGTTGTTCCCAATCAGGATGGTGGACAGGGCATCATCGAAACGGTTCAGCAGCTGCAGGGCTTTCCGGGCCTTGGGGTTGCCGCTTTTGGCCAGATTCTTCAGCCGCAGTTTGTTGGCGCCGGTAAGGGCTGTTTCTGCAGCAGAGAAGAAGCCGGAAAAAGAGATGAAAATCACCAGGATCAGCGTCAACGCTGCTGTGGGGATTTCAAATGTATCCATATTTTACACTTCCTTTATGGGTATGGCTTCATTATAAGAGAAAGTATGACAGTGGTCAATGTTCTATGCTATAATAGGAACGCTATGGGTATTGAAGAAATCATGAAAAACGCCCGGATCGTCCAGTCGGCCCGCCGGACCATCGGGTTTGAAGTCCGCGAAAGCGGAACGCTGCTTTTGCGGGTCCCTTACGGCTGTCCCAAAAGCCTCTGGGAGCAGGCAGTGCACAAAAAAGAACAATGGATCTGCCGGGCGGTGGAACGGGTCCGGACGGAGAACCGGGAGTACCATACCCTGGAACTGCGGGAGGGGGAGACTTTCCTGCTGTTTGGTGCGCCCTGCACCCTGCATCGGGTCCCGGGAAAGGGATTTCGGCAGGAACCCGGGAATCTTTATATGGGCATGGAGGAGAACCGGGCCACCCTGGTGGGGTATCTGTCCGCCCGGCTGGGGGAGGTGCTCTGGGACCTGGTGCGGTCTTATGCCCTGGTACTGGATCTGCCTGTACCTCGGGTGAAATGGAGCCGGGCCCGTTCCCGCTGGGGGTACTGCAATTACAGGGGAGAAATCGGGTTCTCCTGGCCTCTGGTGTTCTGCTCCCGGGAGGTGATCGCCTATGTGGTGGTCCACGAGCTCTGCCACATCCGCAACATGTCCCATAACAAAGCCTTCTGGCAGGCTGTGGCCCGGGTGCTGCCGGATTACAGGGAACGGGAAAACTGGTTGAAAGTCCATAGAAAGGTCATGTTTACATTATGAGTATCAACAAGAAAATCCTGCTTTGTTTCATTGCGCTGGTGGTGATCGGGATCATCTCCATCACCCTGCTGCACCGCAGCCCCAAATACCTGGAGCAGCAGCAGACCGCCCAGAATGCCCAGCTGGTCCATTCCCAGGACACCAAGCTGCCCTATGCCTATCTGAATAACGTCATCGCCCAGAGCGGGGCTGCCTGCTCGGTGTACTACCATTCCCTGGATACCGGGGAAGTATTCTACAATTATTCCGGCAAAATGCCTGCCGGTGATCTGATCCGTCCCTACGTGGCGGCGGCTGTACTGCGCCAGGTGGAAGACAGGGACCTGGCGCTGGATGAAGTATACACCCTGCGGGAAAAGGACCTCCGGCCCCACAGCCCGGTCCTGGGGAAACTGCCTGCCGGCAGCAAACTGACGGTGCAGAATCTGCTGGAAGCCATGATCCTGCAGAACGATACCACGGCCCTGTATAAACTGATCTGGATCGCCGGCCGGGAAGACATGAACGAATGGCTGTCCAAACAGGGGTATGCGGATACGGTGATCGGCAGCCACGACCTTCCCACCCAGGAAAATGCTCAGGATGCCCTGGCTCCCAAAGAGAAACGGGAACTGAGCTATACGTCCGTGAACGATATGGTGAACCTTTTGACCAGCCTGTACCAGGGCAAATGCGTCAGCCGGGAAAAGGATGCCTATCTGCTGGGCCTGCTGCAGAAGCAGCCGGAACGGGATATGCTGGGAGCCCTGCTGCCGGATAAGGTGAAAATTGCCGGGTACCAGGCGAACCATGGCCAAGTACTGGGAGCGGCCGGCATTGTCTATGCCAAGGAAAAATATGTGCTGGTGGTCATGATGGATAAAGCGGTGCGTCCAGAGGAAACCCGCAAGACCATCAACCAGATCTCTTCGATTATCTTCAATACAGTCAATGACAAAGAGGTGTTCAAGAAATGACGAAAAAAGTGGACGTAGCCATCATCGGCGGCGGTCCTGCGGCCATTTATGCGGCCTATGAGTTCGTACTGAAATATCCCAAGGTCAGCGTGCTGATCCTGGAGGAAGGCCATGCCATCGATTTGCGGAACTGTCCCATCATTGCAGGCAAGGTGGAAAAGTGCATCCGGTGTACCCCCTGCAGCATCATGCGGGGCTTCGGCGGTGCCGGGGCCTTCTCCGACGGCAAGTACAACTTCACCACGGAATTCGGCGGCTGGCTCAGCGATTACATCCCCAAAAAGACGGTGATGGAACTGATCGACTATGTGGACGAAATCAATCTGAAGCACGGGGCCCCCGGGGAAGTATATTCCACCAAGAACTGTAAAATCGGCCGGGAGGCCCTGGGACACGACCTTCACCTCCTGAATGCCAAGGTGCGCCATCTGGGTACGGACAACAACCGGAAGCTCATGGCCAGCATCTACCGATTCCTGATTGAACATGGCATCCAGATCCAGTGCGACACCCAGGTGGAGACCTTCAAGCCCTGCGACGGGGGTTACGAAGTGTTCCTGAAGGACAGCGATGAGACTGTGAAATGCACGTATCTGATCGGCGCACCGGGCCGGGCCGGGGCCGAATGGTTCTCGGATCAGTGCGAAGCCCTGGGCCTGGAAGTGACCAACAACCAGGTGGATGTGGGCGTCCGGGTGGAAGTGCCGGCGGCGGTGTTCCAGCACATCACCGATGAGGTGTACGAAGCCAAGCTGGTCTACCGGACGAAGCAGTATGGTGACCGGGTGCGGACCTTCTGCATGAACCCCAACGGATATGTGGTGGCGGAGAACACCGATGGCATCGTCACGGTGAACGGCCACAGCTTCAGTGACCCCAAGAAGAACAGCGGCAACACCAACTTTGCGCTGCTGGTGAGCAACCGGTTCACGGAACCCTTCAAGGAACCCCATCGGTATGGCAAGCACATTGCGTCCCTGTCCAACATGCTGGGGGGTGGTGTGCTGGTACAGCGGTTCGGAGACCTGATCAAGGGCCGGCGGACCAATGCCCATCGACTGAGCCAGAGCTTTCTGCGGCCCACGCTGAATGCCGTGCCCGGAGATTTGAGCCTGGTGCTGCCCAAACGGCATCTGGACAATATCATTGAAATGATCTACGCCCTGGATAAAGTGGCACCGGGCACGGCCAATGACGATACCCTGCTGTATGGGGTAGAGGTAAAATTCTACAGCAGCCGGCTGGAACTGGATGACCGGCTGGAGACGAAACTGCCCAACTTCTTTGCCATCGGTGACGGGGCCGGCATCACTCGGGGCCTGAGCCAGGCCAGCGCCAGCGGCGTGTACGTGGCCCGGATCATCGGGGAGAGGATGCGGAAATAAAAAACGAGAGCTGCCAAACGGCAGCTCTCGTTTTTTATTTCCCTCAATTGTTCAAAAATACCGCTTTCAGGGCATTGCACAGTTCCATGCCCAGGGTGTCAGGGCTCAGCGGATACCAGGAGGGATCAGGGAATTTTTCTCCATCCACCTTCTGACCCAGGCCGTTGTACCGGTACTGCACCAGGTCGGAGACCACCCGCAGCCGCACATCATACTGGGATTGGAGGAGCAGGGTCCTGGGCGCAGTGCCCGGGGCCTTTTTGTTCACCCATTTGTTCCACAGGGTGATGATCCCGCTTTTGGGGTCTGCTTTCAGGGTCCGGGAATCGTAGTACACATCGTAGGTACTGTTGCTGCCCACCAGGGTCCAGGCAGCCTCCTCGTCGGTGGGAGGCACCGGCAGTTTTTCCGGGTCGGCCGTTTTTTGGACGTCTCCGGAAAGGGCTGTTTTTACGGTTGTTTTGGACCCGGATGCCGCTTCATCCAGGGGCACAGGGATACCTTTTTGTGAACCATTTGTTACAGAAACCGTTTCTTTTTCCGCCGCATCAGCCATTGGGCCCCCAAAAAGCAGGAATGGGACGGTGCAGAGCGAAACAAAACATATAGGAAGGAAATGGCTTTTTTTCATCATAGACATCCTTTCATCAAGAAAACCATGGGACTATTGTACCACATCAGGGAAAAATATGGTGTACTGAAGTGTGGAAAAGTCCGGAAACAAGGAGGCATGCTCCATGAAAATCCGTTTTTTGGGCGCTGATAAGATCGTGACCGGTTCCTGCCATCTGCTGGAAGTGGGCGGCAGGAAGATCCTGCTGGACTGCGGCATGTTCCAGGGCCCCAAAGTCATCAAAGACCTGAATCGCCGGCCGTTTGCCTTCAATCCCGGTGAAATCGATGCGGTGATTTTAAGCCATGCCCACATCGATCACAGCGGCCTGCTGCCCAAACTGGTGAAGGAAGGGTTCAAAGGGTTCATCCACTGTACCCACGTTACAGAAGAACTGTGCCAGATCCTGCTGCCCGACTGCGGCCATATCCAGGAATCTGATGCAGAAGTGGCCACCCGGAAGGGGCTGCGGGCCGGCAAGAGCAGGGTGGAACCTTTATATACGGCGGACGATGCTTATCTGTGCCTGAAGCATTTCATCACCCATGATTACGATGAGAACATTGAACTGTACCCGGGCATCACCTTCCGGTTCCGGGTGGCAGGCCATATCCTGGGGAGCGCACTGGTGACTCTGGAACTGGAAGAGAACGGGAAGAAAACGAAGCTGATCTTTACCGGGGATATCGGCCAGCCCAATGTACCCATCCTGGATGACCCCTACCAGATTTCCGGCGCGGACTTCATCATCACCGAATCCACCTATGGGGACCGGATCCACGAAAAGATCGACCGGCAGCAGGAGTTGTGCGACATCATGAAGGATGCCCTGAGCCGGGGCGGCAACGTGATCATCCCGGCTTTTGCCGTAGGCCGTACCCAGGTGATGCTGTACTACTTCCAGAAGCTGATGGCCAGCGGACAGCTGCCCCGGATCCCCATTTACGTGGACAGCCCCATGGCCATCAAGGCCACCCAGGTGATGCAGTTCAATCCGGAAGAGTACGATGAGGAGGCAACTACCATTTTCCGCCAGCAGAAGGGCAAACTCATCGACATGCCCAATGTGAAGTACACGGAAACTCCGGCGGAATCCAGGGCCATCAACGACCTGCCCAGCCCCATGATCATTTTGTCGGCCAGTGGTATGGCGGATGCCGGGCGGGTGCTCCACCATCTGAAACACAACCTGTGGCGGAAGGACAGTTCGGTGATCTTCGCCGGATACCAGGCGGAAGGAAGCCTGGGGCGGCGGCTGCTGGACGGGGCCAAAAAGGTGAAGATCATGGGAGAAGACATCGTGGTGGGGGCCAGGATCTACAACATGTCTGGCTTTTCCGCCCATGCGGACAAGGACCAGATGCTGGCCCTGTACAAGGGGATGGAGCAGAAACCGAAATGCTTCTTTGTGGTCCACGGGGAATACGATTCAGCCAGTCATTTTGCCCACCTGCTGAATACGGAACTGGGCACAGCCACCTACATTCCCAACTACGGGGATACGGCGGTCATCGACGGCACCGACTGGCATATCGAGGAAAGCCAGATTGTGGTGGCGGCACCGGCCATCCAGTCTCTCCGGGACTATCTGCGGAGCTTCGAAAAAGAATACCTGGCCTACAAGGGCCGCATGGAACAGATCGTTACCCACGACCCCAAACGGATCCCCGATGTGCGGGGCAAGCTGGATAAGATCCGCAAATACATTGACAATGTGATGAGGACCCTGTAAAAAGTTTGACATACGCAGGGGAAAAATATATAATAGGAAAGTCGAAATCATGTAGTTTACTTTGAGGATGCTTCTTGACGAGCATCCTCTTGATTTATCTGGAAATAAGAGGGGATTGGGCTTTTATGATTAGAAATGATTTGCGTAACATTGCCATCATCGCTCACGTTGACCATGGTAAGACGACCCTGGTCGATGCCATGCTGAAACAGAGCGGTGTATTCCGGGCCAACCAGCAGGTACAGGAACGGGTCATGGACTCCAACGATCAGGAAAGAGAACGTGGTATCACCATCCTGGCCAAGAATACGTCCGTAATGCATGATGGCTGCAAAATCAACATCCTGGATACTCCGGGCCATGCCGATTTCGGCGGCGAAGTGGAACGGGTGCTGAACATGGTTGACGGCGTGCTGCTGCTGGTAGACGCCTACGAAGGCCCCATGCCCCAGACCAAATACGTGCTGCGGAAAGCACTGGAACATCATCTGAAACCCGTCGTGGTCATCAATAAGATCGACCGTCCGGATCAGCGGGTGGAAGAAGTGGTGGATGAAGTCCTGGACCTGTTCATCGAACTGAACGCCAACGACGATCAGCTGGACTTCCCGGTGGTGTACTGCTCCGCCAAGAAGGGCATTGCCAAGCTGTCCATGGATGATGAAAGCGACAACCTGGAACCCCTGTTCCGCACCATCATCAAGAGCATTCCCGCTCCTGACGTGGATGTGGATGCACCGCTGCAGATGCTGGTCAATACCCTGGACCATGATAACTTCGTGGGCCGGATCGTGGTGGGCCGTGTGGTCCGCGGGACCATCCACAACGGTGAACAGGTGTGCCTGATGCACGATGACAAACGGACCAACGAGAAAATCGGCCGTCTGTACACCTATGAAGGCCTGAAACGGGTGGAAGTGCCCGAAGCCAAAGCCGGTGACATCATTGCTCTGATCGGTCTGGCTGACGCTGAAATCGGCGACACCATCGCTGACGTGGACAATCCCGAACAGCTGCAGGGCATCAAGGTGGACGAACCTACTCTGTCCATGACGTTCTCCGTGAACGACAGCCCGTTTGCCGGCCAGGAAGGCGACTTCATCACCAGCCGTCACCTGCGTGACCGTCTGTATAAAGAAGTGGAAACCAACGTTTCCATGAAGGTGGAAGATACCGACAGCCCCGATACCTTCAAGGTATCCGGCCGTGGCGAACTGCATCTGTCCGTGCTGATCGAAGCCATGCGGCGTGAAGGCTTCGAACTGCAGGTGGGCAAACCGACCGTAATCATGCACCGGGACGAAAACGGCAAGCTGCTGGAACCCATGGAAGCACTGACCATCGAAGTGCCGCAGGACTTCATGGGCCCTGTGATGGAAGGCCTGGGCATCCGTAAGGCTGAACTGCAGAATATGACCGAAGTGGCCGGCTACCTGCGCATGGACTTCATCATCCCTGCCCGTGGCCTGATCGGCTTCCGGAACCAGTTCCTGACCGATACCAAGGGGAATGGCATCATGAACCACGTATTCGCCGGCTGGGGCGCATACAAGGGCGACATCCCCGGCCGTACCCGCGGCAGCCTGGTGGCTTTTGAAGCCGGTACTACCACCGCTTACGGTATCGATAAATGCCAGGCCAGAGGCACCATGTACGTGAACCCGGGCGAAGAAGTCTACGAAGGTCAGATCGTGGGCGAAAACAGCCGGGAAGATGATATGGATGTGAACCCCTGCAAAAAGAAGCACGTATCCAATATGCGTGCCGCCGGGTCCGATGATGCGGTCCGTCTGGTACCGCCGCAGACATTCTCTCTGGAAGGGGCTCTGGAACACATCAACGACGATGAAACGGTGGAAGTCACTCCCAAGAGTATCCGCATGAGAAAGAAAATCCTGTCCCGTCTGGAACGGGCCCGCACCCGGGCGCGCAACGCACGGGCGTAATGAAAAAGGCTGCCGCTTTTGCGGCGGCCTTTTTTGCTATAGGCTACGAGCCTGGAGCCACGAGCCGAAGGAAAAAATTTGCCAAAGGCAAATTTTATGGTGTACAATAAGATGATACCAAGAAGGGAGGAGGTCGCCTATGTTTGCCCGCTTTCAATCTCATAAGGACGTGCCGGAAAAACCGGAGGAAACCCGGGATAACGGCCTGACCCTGCTCACCACACCCAATCTGGATCTCTGTCTGCGGACGCCGGCCAGTCTGGAGGATATCGTCCCCTATGGCCAGCTGATCATGGAGGGCAAGGGCCTGCTGCTCTGCCTCAACGACCTGGCGGAGCCGGATAAGGTCCGGGCCCAGGATTATCTGGCCGGGGTGGCCTACACCATTGGGGCCACCGAAACAGAAGTATCACCGGAAGTGACCATGTACCTGCCGGGAGAAGTGAATACCATTCATGAGTAAGGCCATTTGAGTGGGGCTGCCCTGTGTGGCAGCCCTTTTTTAACGAAGGAGAAGCCATGTCGTCCCAATTTGTCCATTTACATACCCATACCCAGTATTCCCTGCTGGATGGGGCCTGCCGGATCCCGGACCTGGTGGCCTATGCCAGGGAACTGGGTATGCCGGCCCTGGCCATCACTGACCATGGGGTCATGTACGGGGTCATCGAATTCTATCAGGAATGCAAAAAAGCCGGCATCAAACCCATCATCGGCTGCGAAGTGTACATCACCTCCGGGTCCCACCTGGACAAGAGCCTGGAGTCCCGCAGCAAGCTGTACCACCTGATCCTGCTGGTGGAGAACAAGACAGGCTACCAGAACCTGATGAAAATCGTTTCCATCGGAGAAGTGGAGGGATTCTACTACAAGCCCCGGATCGACATGGACGTGCTGCGCCAGTACCATGAGGGCCTGATCTGTCTGTCCGCCTGCGTGGCCGGCGAGGTGCCCCGGCACATCCTCCGGGGAGAACTGGAGACCGCGGAAAAGGTCATGCTGGAATACCTGGACATCTTCGGGCGGGATCATTACTACCTGGAAATCCAGAACCACGGCCTGCCGGAAGAAGCCACTGTGCGCCAGGAGCTCCATGCCCTGGCCAGGAAGCATGGCATCAAGCTGGTGGCCACCAATGACCTTCACTATATCCATAAGGAGGATGCCGCAGGCCAGGACATCCTGCTGTGCATCCAGACCAACGCCCGGTACCTGGATCCCCAGCGGATGCGATTCAACAATGATTCCTACTACCTGAAGAGCCGGGAGGAGATGGAAGAACTGTTTCCGGATGACCCGGAGGCACTGGACAACACCCTGGAAATTGCCGACAAATGCAATTTGGAACTGGAATTCGGCCATCTGCTGCTGCCGGAATTCCCCCTGCCCGAGGGGGAGACCATGGACGGCTTCCTGCGGAAACTGTGCGAACAGGGCTTCCCTTCCCGGTATCCTGATGATGACGGTACGGCCCGGAAACGGATGGAGTATGAGCTGGGCATCATCAGGCAGATGGGGTATTCCGGGTACTTCCTGATCGTATGGGACTTCATCAACTATGCCCGTACCCATGACATCCCTGTGGGGCCCGGCAGAGGCAGTGCCGCCGGCAGTATCGTGGCGTACCTGACGGGCATCACCAGCATCGATCCGCTGAAGTACAACCTGATCTTTGAACGGTTCCTGAACCCGGAACGGGTGAGCATGCCCGATATTGATACGGATATCTGCTACGTGAAACGGCATCTGGTGGTGGATTACCTGGCCCGGAAATACGGAGAGAGCCATGTGGCCCAGATCATCACCTTCGGGACCCTGGCGGCCAAGGCGGCCATCAAGGATGTGGGACGGGCCATGGACATTCCCCTGAACGTGGTGAATCAGGTGAACAAGCTGATCCCCAATACACCAGGCACCACCCTGAAAGGAGCCCTGGAGGGCAGCCGGGAATTGCGGCAGCTGCGGGATCAGGATCCCAATATCGCTCAGTTGCTGGACTTCGCCCAGAAGGTGGAAGGCATGCCCCGGCACACCTCCACCCATGCGGCAGGGGTGGTCATCACCCCCGGGGAACTGACGGACTATGTGCCCTTGCAGATCACCAGCAGCAGCGACGACGAACATGAATATATCTGTACCCAGTATGACAAGGACCGGTCGGAGAGCCTGGGCCTGCTGAAAATGGACCTGCTGGGTCTGCGGACCCTGACTGTGATCGACGACGCCCTGAAGATGATCAAAAAGAATAAGGGTGTGGATGTGGACATCCGCAGGATCGACCTCCATGATCCCAGGACCTGCAGGATGCTCTGCGACGGGGATACAGCCGCTGTGTTCCAGATGGAAAGTGACGGCATGACCCGGCTTATGAAACAGCTGGCTCCGGAGGGTTTCGAGGATCTGATCCCCCTGGTGGCCCTGTACCGTCCCGGGCCTCTGGGCAGCGGCATGGCAGAGGACTTCATTGCCGGTCGTCACGGGAAGCGTACAGCCCAGGTGCTGCACCCGCTGATGGAACCCATCGTGGCGGATACCTACGGGGTGATCCTGTACCAGGAGCAGGTTATGCAGATCGTATCCGCCCTGGGGGGATTCACCCTGGGCGAAGCCGATATCCTGCGCCGGGCCATGGGCAAGAAAAAGGCCAAGCTGCTGGATTCCATGAAGGAAAAGTTTCTGGACGGGGCCGAAAAGCTCCATGGCATCAGCCGGGAACTGGGCGAGAAGATCTTTGCGCTGCTGCAGCATTTCGCCGGTTATGGCTTCAACAAATCCCATTCGGCTGCCTACGCCCTGGTGGCCTATGACACCGCCTGGCTGAAGGCCAACTATCCGGTGGAATACATGGCGGCCTTCCTGAACAGCATCATCACCGTGGCGGACAAGGTGAGCTGGTACATCGGCATCTGCCGTGACATGGGCATCCAGGTGCTGCCTCCGGATATCAACACCAGTGAAGCAGGCTTTTCCGTGGACGGCCATACCATCCGCTTTGGCCTGGGGGCCATCAAGAGTGTAGGGGATGCGGCGGTGTCCGTGATCCTGGAGGAACGGAAGAAGCGCGGACCGTTCAAGGACTTCTTCGACTTCACCCGTCGGGTGGATCTGAGCCGGGTGAACAAAAGAGTGGTAGAAGCCCTGATCAAAAGTGGCTCCCTGAACGGGTTCGGATTGAAACGCAGCCAGCTGCTGGCCATCATGGATCCGGCCCTGGAAGCAGCAGCCAGCGAGCAGAGGGACCGGCTCACCGGGCAGATGGGACTGTTCGGGGAGGAGGAAATCGCCAGCGCCAACACCATCCCCATCCCGGATCTGCCGGAGATCCCTCAGGAGGAGATCCTGCGGCTGGAGAGAGAACTGATCGGATTCTACGTGACAGGCCATCCCCTGGACAAGTATAAAAACGCCCTGAAACGCCTGACCCCTCTGATCAAATGCACGGAGGAGAACTTCAGGGACGGGGAGCGCATCGTGGTGGGAGGCATCATCTCCGATCTGAAGCTCCGGTCCACCAGGAACGGGGAACAGATGGCCTCCTTCGTCCTGGAAGATCTGTCCGGCAGCCTGACAGTGATCGCCTTTCCCCGGGCCTATACCACCAGCCGGAACCAGATCGACAAGGACAGGATCGTCCTGGTCAGCGGTGTACTGAAGCTGGACGAAGAGCAGGCCCGGATCTTCGCCAACAAGGTGGAACCCCTGCAGGAGGCGGCGAAGGAAGTGCACCTGACCATCGGTCACGGGCGGAATACTCCGGCGGTGCAGCGGCAGCTGGGGGGCGTGTTTGCAGCCTTCCACGGAAAGAACCCGGTGTATCTCCATGTGGAGGATACCCAGCAGGTGATCCGTACCCTGCCCAGGTTCTGGGTGGACCTGGAGGCTCCCGGGTTTGCAGAAGCGATTGAAAGGGTGCTGGGTGCCGGAAGCCTAAAGCTGTAAGAGCTGGAATTGTTTCCCGTTGAACGGAAAAATCAAAAGGAATGGAAACCATAAGACAAAGGGAATGGGAAAGCCATAACCTTTGTCTTATATTTTATGAAAAAAAGAGTTTATTTATCTTGCAATTCTGTAGAATTTTCCGTTACAGAAGTTGGATTGAATAATTTGATAATTATGAATTAGGAAGAAAAACGAAGATAATCGACTAAAAAAGATTGTATACATGATGTTCATAAAAACACTCCGGTTATCTGACAAATCTGTGCAATCCCTTGCATAGGTTGAAAACACGTGTTACAATTGGATTGTGTGGTTTTGAACTATATGATTTTTAGGAGGTCGCTTTGTAATGAACATCATTGTATGTGTAAAACAGGTACCGGATACCGCTGAAATGAAAATCGATCCGGTCACCAACAACCTCGTCAGAGATGGTGTAACCAATATCATGAACCCGTATGACCAGTATGCTCTGGAAACGGCTCTGGAACTGAAGGATCAGATGGGTGCACATGTCACTGTTATTACCATGGGACCGCCCCATGCAGAATCTGTCCTGAGAGACTGCCTGGCCGTTGGCGCCGATGAAGCCAAACTGGTCAGCGACAGAGCTTTTGGTGGCGCTGATACCCTGGCAACCTCCGCGGCCCTGGCCAATACCATCAAACACTTCGGTATTCCTGATCTGATCCTGTGCGGCCGTCAGGCTATCGATGGTGATACCGCCCAAGTAGGGCCGGAAATCGCTGAACATCTGGATCTGCCGCAGGTAACGGCTGCTCTGAAAGTCAAAGTCGACGGGGATACCGTAGTCGTTGACAGAGATAACGAAAAGATGTCCATGACCTTCACCATGAAGATGCCCTGCGTGGTCACCGTAATGCGCAGCACCGACCTGCGTTTCGCCAGCATCAGAGGCAAACTGAAAGCCAGAAAGGCTGAAGTTCCTGTATATTCCGCTGCTGATCTGGAAATTCCTCTGGATATCATCGGTAAGAAGGGGTCTCCGACTCAGGTTATGAAGAGCTTCACTCCGAAAGTTACGCAAGTCCACGGCGAAATCTTCAATGATGAAGATCCGGAAGTTGCAGTGGATAAGTTAGTGAACAAACTGATCGAAGACAAGATTATTACGAAGTGAGGTAGGGTATAAATGGCTAACACGAAGGGTTTAAAGACCGGTAACGAAAAAGATTTATGGGTCTATGTTGAACATTACAAAGGCGAACCTGTCAATGTAGTATATGAACTGCTGGGCGAATGCCGGAAACTGGCCGACAAATGCCATCAGAAACTGGCTGCCGTACTGATGACCGACGATGCCAAGAACGTTCCCCAGGACCTGATCGCTCGTGGTGCTGATCTGGTTTATGTCTGCACCGATCCTGCTTTCAAATATTATTCCACGGATGAATATACCAACGCTTTCTGCGAAATGATCGAAGAATACCATCCTTCCGCCGTATTCATCGGCGCTACCAACGATGGTCGTGACCTGGGGCCCCGTATCGCTGCCCGGATGAACACCGGTCTGTGCGCAGACTGCACCGTCCTGGACGCTGAAGAAGACGGCCTGATTGAATGGACCCGTCCTGCTGCCGGTGGTAACATCATGGCTACCATCCTGTGCAAAGAACATCGTCCCCAGATGGGTACCGTACGTCCCAAGACCTTCAAGGCTCTGGAACCGGATGCTTCCCGTACCGGTGAAGTCATCAACTACACCCTAAAGAACCATGTGGAAGACCGTGTAACCTGCATCCGCAGAGAAGAAGTGGAAGCCGAAGGCGAAATGGCCATCGACGATGCTCCGTACGTATGCTCCGGCGGCCGTGGCATGAAAGCCAAGGAAAACTTCAGCCTGCTGTATGATCTGGCCCACGTCATGGGCGGCGCCGTAGGCGGCAGCCGTGCAGCTGTGGATGAAGGATTCGTAGAACATCCTCGTCAGGTTGGTCAATCCGGTAAAACTGTAACTCCGAAGATTTACTTCGCCTGCGGTATTTCCGGTTCCGTTCAGCACAAAGCTGGTATGAGCAAATCCGATACCATTGTTTGCATCAACAAGGATCCGGACGCTCCTATGTTCGAAATCTCCAAGTATGGTATCGTTGGCGATGCCCTGAAGATCCTGCCTCTGCTGACTGCAAAGATCAAGGCCTTCAAGGAATCCTAATTTCATAGGCGAACTGAAAAGTCCGGGCTGTCAAAGTCCGGACTTTTTTTCAAGAGAAGCATACGAGAAGGAAAAGAATCTATCAGAGGGGGATCTTCTCATGAAAAAAACGAAAATCATCTGCACCCTGGGTCCGGCCACCGATAAGAAAGACCTGCTGGTCAATATGATCAATGCCGGTATGGATCTGGCCCGGTTCAACTTTTCCCATGGTTCCCATGAGGAATGTGAAGCCCGGCTGAACCTGCTGAAAGAAGCGGTGAAGGAAACCGGCAAAGTCGTCGGCTATGTGGCCGATACCAAGGGGCCGGAAATGCGCCTGGGTCTGTTCAAGGGGGATAAGACCACGCTGGTGCCCGGCCATGAATTCATCCTGACCACGGACGATGTGGAAGGGACTGCGGAAAAGGCCCATGTGAACTATGCCGGTCTGCCGGAAGAAGTGAAGAAGGGTGACACCATCCTGCTGAACGACGGCAAACTGTCCCTGGAAGTGGAATCCACCACTTCCAAAGAAATCTATACCAAAGTTGTGAACGGCGGGGAAATCTCCTCCCGGAAACGGGTGGCAGTGCCCGGTGCGTTCCTGAAACTGCCGTTTTTGTCCGATGCGGACCGGTCCGACATTACGTTCGCGGCCCAGCATGGCATGGATTATGTGGCCGCTTCCTTCGTCCGCAACGCCCATGATGCCATGGAGATCCGCCGGCTGCTGGAGAGCCTGGGGTCCCATATGGGCATCATCGCCAAGATCGAGAACCAGGAAGGCGTGGACAACATCGACGAAATCCTGCAGGTGGTGGATGGCGTCATGGTAGCCCGTGGGGACCTGGGTGTGGAAATCCCCATGGAAGACGTGCCCATTGTGCAGAAGCAGATCATTGCCAAATGCAACGCCATGGGCAAACCGGTGGTGACGGCTACCCAGATGCTGGAAAGCATGATCACCAACTACCGGGCTACGAGAGCCGAAGCCAACGATATCGCCAACTCCATCTTCGATGGCACCGATGCCATCATGCTGAGCGGCGAAACGGCCTCCGGGGCCTATCCGCTGGAAGCGGTGCAGACCATGGCCCGGATCGCCAAACGGACGGAAGAAGCCATCGACTATGTGCATGTGTTCCAGCACAAGGGCATCGGGGCCCAGGTCCAGATGACGGACGCCATCAGCCATGCCACGGTGCAGATTGCCCAGGAACTGGAAGCCAACGCCATCATGTCCATTACGGAAAGCGGTTACACCGCCCGGATGGTAGCCAAGTATCGGCCGAAAGCCACGGTCATCGGGGTGTCCCCGGTGGACGAGAGCCTGCGGCGCATGACGCTGTACTGGGGCGTGGTGCCTTTAAAGGGTGAGAACAAACCCAGCACCGATGCGCTGATCGATGCCTCCCTGAAAGATGCCCTGGCAGCAGGCCTGATCAAGAAGGGCGATTCCCTGGTGGTCACCGCCGGCATGCACGTGGGCAAGGTGGGCAGCACCAACCTGATCCAGGTGGTCAATGTGGGCGAAAAGATCGTGTCCGGGCAGGGCATCGGCAAGAAAGCCACCAGCGGCATCGTGCTGCGGGTGGAAAAGAAATCCGATCTGGATGCTTTCAAACCGGGTATGATCCTGGCAGTGGCTTCCCTGGAAAATGAAATGGGAACCAAGGCAGCCCAGGCCGGTGGCATCATCGCCGAAGAAGGGGGATTTACCTCTCCGGCAGCCATCATCGGCATCAACTACGGGATTCCGGTGATCATCGGTGCCAAAGGGGCCATGGATGCCCTGGAAACCGGTGACCTGGTCACCCTGGATGTGGCTACCGGTTCGGTGTATGCCGGAAAGATCAATGTAAAGTAAGAGCCGGGAAGCGGTTCTTGCGTTACTTTCCAAATTGTATCTGATGCATAAAAAAGAAGCTGTGAAACGTACCGGAAAATACGGTATGTTTCACAGCTCTTTTGATACAAGCAATCCACCGGTGAGGTGTCATGGTTTCTTCCATTGGTGCCAGCCTTCTGCAATCCCCCAGGAGATGCCCAGTACCAGCAGATAAAACAGTTCCAATGGGAAATGCTGCAATCCGCCTCCCCATTTCGTTACAGCGTATTCCAGCTGATCGATGAACAGGGGATGGATCAGGTAGATTACAAAAGAACGGTCGCTCATCCGTTTCAGAGCCCCTTGCAAGGGGTACCTGCCGCTTTGCAGGATCATGCTGAAGAACAGCACCGAGGCGATGGTGTATACCAGGCCGGGCAGGCTCAGCTGCTGCAGAGAATTGATGGTGTTTTCGTAGGGCATGCCGTAGAGATCGGTCCAGCGGTAGAACATCCAGGTATTGAATCCGGCGCTGGCAGCAAAAAAAGCCGTCAAAAGGGCTTTCTTTCCGGTAATCAGCGCCTTGAAACCCTCATAATGCCGGGCAATCACGCCGCCCAGCATGAAAATGAACAGGTAGAAGAAGGGAAAGTAGTTCAGCCGAAAGTTCATCAGATTGGTCAAAAGCCAGCTCTGGGCGATCCAGCTGGGATAGGACCAGAAGTGGAAACTCCCTTCGTACAGCAGCACCTGCAGCACGAACAGCACCGCCAGGGAAAGCTTCAGTCCCACTGTTTCCATCGCTCGCATCAGTCCCCGCCACAGGGGGAACAGCAGGTAGAACCAGATCAGGATCACCAGGAAGTAGATGTGGTACTGGGCTGTGCCGAAGAACAGGGAAAAGAGGATGTTGGAAGGGTCCAGGACCGAAAGATCCCGATTCAAGATCGTGTAGTAGAGCAGATAGAGCAGGGAAGCAATGAGATAGGGCTTTCCAATGCTGTGCAGCCGCTTCTTCAGGAATGCCCCGTAGGAGAAAGGTTCTTCCAGGGGCTTGCTGTAGAACAGGCCATACCCGGAGATGAAGAAAAAGGCCGGCACGCTGTAGCGGCTCAGGATGTTGGTGACAAGGGCCGCAAAAGGCGTGGCTGTCTCTGCACTGATGGCCATGCTGCCCACATGGATGGCGATGACCCCCAGCATACAGATGCCACGCAGGTTATCAAAAACAGGATTCCGTTGTTTCACAGTCGTCTCCTTTCATTCGTAACAATTTATTATAAAATGAACAGGACCCAATCACAAGCCCCTTTCTCTTGCCTTTTTGGAAATCTTTCATTACAATGGAACGTAGCAACCAAAAAGGAGGTTTCCGCCTTGAATCCGAAAATCCGTCAATTGTCCCGGGGGGCCCTGCTGCTTGCCCTGGGCGTTTTGAGCCAGCAGCTGCGTCTGGTGATTCCCCTGCCTGTCCCGGTGATGACCCTGCTCATCGGCAGCCTGGTGAATACCTGCCTGGCCCTGGCGGCCGTCCATACCTCCCGGATCCTGGCCTGGGTGGTGTGCGGGGCCCTGGCCTGCATCGCCTTCCTCCAGGGGCACATCATCGGAGCCCTGGTGCCGGTGATTACCCTGGGCAATGGTATGTTCGTGGAGATGCTGCTGATCCCCGGGGAAAAGAAGGTCCGTTATGTGGGGGCACCCTGTGCCAAGACCCTGGTGATGCTCATCGGACTGTGCGGCGTGTTCTACATGCTCCATTTCCCCATGCACCTGGTGTGGAAGATGCTCAGTGTCTTCATCCCGACCCAATTCTTTACAGGGCTCATAGGGGTCCTGCTGGCAGATGGGATCCAGAGCCGGCTGGGAAAACAGAATCGATAAAATCCTGTTTCCTTTGTAACAAAAACAGGTGGATTTTTCGGAGTGGGTAGTGTATAGTTATCGTATTGGACTTTTTTGATTCTGGTAGTACAGGAGTTTTTTCAATGCAGATTATCGTTGTAGGCTGCGGTAAGGTGGGACGCAGCATTGTGGCTCAACTTTCCAAAGAAGATAATAATGTGACAGTGATTGACACCAATGCCCAGATCATCCGCAACATTTCCACCAACTACGATGTAATGGGCATCGTGGGCAACGGGTCCAGTTTCACCATCCTGGACCAGGCCGACCTGGCCCACACGGACATGATCATTGCGGTGACGGAACGGGATGAAGTGAACCTGCTCACCTGTGTCATCGCCAAGCTGAACAACAATAAGATCCATACGGTGGCCCGGGTGCGGAGCCCTCAGTATGCCGGGGAACTGGCCAAGCTGCAGAAGGGGCTGGATCTTACCATGACCATCAACCCGGAAATGGAAGCGGCCAAGGAAATTTCCCGGCTGCTGAACTTCCCTTCCGCCATCGAAATCTTCAGCTTCGCCCGGAACCGGATTGATCTGCTGCGCTTCCGGGTCCCTCCCATTTCCGTGCTGGTGGGGCGCAGCCTGAAGGATATCTCCGATTTGACCACCAATCTGCTGGTATGCATCATTGAACGGAACAGCAACATCATGGTCCCCAACGGAGATACGGTGATCCAGCAGGGGGATGTGCTCACCATCATTGCCATGCCCCGGGATGCCCAGAGTTTCTTCAAGAAGATCGGCGTGCGCACCAACAAATGCAGGAACGTGATGATCGTAGGGGGCGGCCAGCTGAGCTTCTATCTGAGCAAGCTGCTGCTGAACAATCATGCCAACGTGACCATCGTGGAACGGGATATGGAGCGATGTGAAGAACTGGTGAATGCCCTGCCCGGGGTTACGGTGGACTGCGGCGACGGCACAGAAAAGGAACTGCTGGAGGAAGAGCATCTGGAGAATATGGATGGCTTTGTGGCCTGTACGGGCCTGGACGAAGTCAATACCATCCTGTCCCTGTATGCCATGAAACATGTGGGCCGGAAGGTGGTCACCAAGGTGAACCACGTGGACTTCGGCGACGTCATCGAAGGGCTGCAGCTGGACAGCATTGTGAACCCCAAGGAACTGACCGCCCAGAAAATCGTGCATTATGTGCGGGCTGCAGGCAACAGCCTGGAATCCAATGTGGAGACCCTGTACAAGCTCATGAACGGACGAGTGGAAGCCCTGGAATTTTTGCTGGAAAAGAAATCTTCCATCATTGGGGTGAAACTGGCGGATCTGAATTTGAAACCCAATGTGCTGATTGCCGGCATTGTCCGGGACGGACGGCTGATCATCCCCGGCGGCCAGGATGCCTTCCAGGTGGGGGATACGGTCATTGTGGTGACCACCCATCTGGGCTTTCACGAAATCTTCAACATCCTGGCGTAAGAAGGAGTCTTATTCATGAATTATCCTGTCATTGCACGGGTGCTTTCCTGGCTCCTGTGCACGGAGGGCGTGCTGCTGCTCCTGCCCTGTATCATCTCCCTGATCTTCGGGGAAGACCAGGGGATGGTGTACTTTGCGCTGGCAATCCTGGCCATTGCAGTGGGCCTTCTGGCCTCTCGGAGGAAACTTCCCAATCAGGCCATCTACCAGCGGGAGGGGTTTGTGGCCGTGGGGCTTTCCTGGCTGCTGCTTTCCCTGTACGGGGCCCTGCCTTTTGTACTCACCGGGGAAATCCCCAGCTATGTGGACGCCCTGTTTGAAATCGTGTCCGGATTCACCACCACCGGGTCTTCCATCCTGGACAATGTGAAGGCCCTGTCCCGTACCAGCCTGTTCTGGAGGAGTTTCTCCCACTGGATCGGGGGGATGGGAGTGCTGGTGTTCATTTTGATGCTGATTCCCGGCAACGGCGGCACCCAGATGAACCTGATGCGGGCGGAGAGCCCCGGACCGGACGTTTCCAAATTCGTGCCCCGGGTGCGGAATACAGCCATGGTACTGTATAAAATCTACCTGAGCATGACCCTGGTGCAGATTGCCCTGCTGGCGGCCACCGGCATGAACTGGTTCCACAACCTGTGCATCACCTTCGGGACGGCGGGGACCGGGGGGTTCGGCATCCTGAATGACAGCTGTGCCAGCTATACTCCGGTCCAGCAGTGGATCGTCACCGTATTCATGATTGCTTTCGGCGTGAACTTTTCGTTTTATTACCTGTTCCTGCTGAAAAAGGTGGGGGAAGCGTGCCGTATGGAAGAGGTGCGGACCTATATCGGGATCATCCTGGCGGCCGGGGTAGCCATCGCTGTCCAGATCCATGGTCAGTTCGCCACCTGGGAGCAGACCTTCCGGGCAGCCTTCTTCCAGGTGGGCAGCATCATCACCACCACCGGGTACAGTACGGTGGATTTCGACCAGTGGCCCAGCTTCTCCAAGGCCATCCTGCTGCTGCTCATGATCATCGGGGCCTGTGCCGGCAGTACCGGCGGCGGAGTCAAGGTGAGCCGGGTGGTCCTGGTGGCCAAATCCGTGAAGCTGGAACTGGAGCAGCTGCTCCATCCCCACGGGGTGCAGAGGGTCCGTATGGACGGCAAACTGGTGGATCGGCAGATGCTGAATTCCGTATTCATCTTTATGATCACCTATTTCCTGATCTTTGCCCTGTCGGTGCTGGCCATCAGCCTGGATGACTTCAGCTTTGAAACCAATTTTTCCGCTGTGGCAGCTACGCTGAACAACATTGGACCGGGGCTGGCGGAAGTGGGTCCTGCCAGGAATTTCAGCCTGTACAGCAATCCGGCCAAGCTGATCCTGACCTTCGATATGCTGGCCGGCCGGCTGGAACTGCTCCCCATACTGATCCTGTTCTATCCCAAGACCTGGAGGAAGAATGGATGAGGAATCCAAAGGAATAAAAAAGCTGTGAAGAAATGAGAAGGCATTTCTTCACAGCTTTTTTTAAATGTTCCTCTTTGCCAGACGTTCCACCGGTTCTGGATTGGGGGTGAATTTCGGGTCAAAGTCCGTATTTAAAAAGGCCAGGGCATAGGCCACTCCCATGGCAGCACCATAGGTGAGCCCCCGTTCATCCATGTCGAACTCCGGCGTATGATGATTGGCTCCGCAGCCCAGGTCCGGATTGGCAATCCCGGTAAAAGCCAGTACGCCCGGATATTCCTGCAGGAACAGGGCAAAGGATTCCGAAGCCATCCAGGGCTGAGGGTCCTTCAGGGCAGCGGGACCCAGGGCTTCCACAATGGCTTTCCGGCCCAGCTCCGCACAGGCGGTGTTGTTCCGGGCTTCGAACAGGGCTTCCGGCATGTGCTCGATGGTGGCTCTGCAGTGATACAGGGCCGCTGTATGGTCCAGGGCTTCCTTCAGGAAACGGATAAAAGGTTCACCGGCTTTTTCATAACTGAAGAACCGGGCCGTACCCCCAAATTCCAGGCTGTCAGGAATGACGTTGTACCGTTCCCCGCTGTGGACGAATCCCAGGGAGAAGGTGAGACACTGGAAGGGATCCACTTTTCGCATGCGGAAGGCATTCAGCTGCTGGTAAAGATCACAGAAGCAGTCCATAGGGTTGTTGGCCAGGTCGGGACGTGCTCCGTGGCCGAAGGTCCCCTCCAGTTTCACCACAAAGGAGCAGCCACCGCCCATGACGGCCCCGGGGGTCATGGAGACGGTGCCGGCGGGCATATCCCACCGCACGTGGGTGGCATAGCAGCCGTCAATCGAAAGACCTGATTCCTTTACAAGGTAGGGCAGCAGGTTCTGGATGTCCCCGCTTTCTTCTTCCCCCCGTTCGAAACACAGGATCACCCTGCCTGTGAAGGCTTCCCTGTGGGCTGCCAGGATCCGGGCGGCGGTGAGCAGCATGGCCATGTGGCCGTCGTGGCCGCAGGCGTGCATGACGCCATCGTGGTGAGAGCGGCAGACACGAGGGACGGAGAGATTCTTTTCGCCCTCCGTAATGGGCAGGGCATCGACGTCGGCCCGAAGGAGCAGGGTCTTTCCCGGGGCCTTGCCGTCAATCCAGGCGATGAGGCCGCCCTTGTCGACGATGCGGTAGGAGATACCGTATTCATCGAGTTTTTGGGCAATATAAGCAATGGTCCGGTCTTCTTGTTTTGATAATTCCGGATATTCGTGGAAATGGCGGCGCAGGGCGATGAGTTCTCCCTGTTCTTCTTTTACGGCTTCAAAGATATTAATCACGTGAGATTCCCCCTTTTGGTTATTCTTCGATTCCCTCACGGGCCGGGATTCCCCGGTCGAAGGGATGCTTTATCTTTTTGATTTCGGATACGTAGTCAGCGAGATCCACGAGGGCCGGACTGGGATTTCGTCCGGTCAGGACGACTTCGGTTTTTTCGGGCTTTTCTTGTAAAAAGCGGAGGACTTCCGCCTCCGGTACCAAGCCCAGGGCTGAGGCGCCGATGAGTTCGTCACAGACGACCAGGTCGGGTTTTTGATCTCGGCAAAAGGCACAGACCTTATGGAATAAAGCCGTTTGTGCTTCTTTCGTCTCTCGTTTCTCGTCATCGGTCATTTGAAAGGTGAATTTAAGGATGGCCTTGCCCCGAAGGACGGTGATGGCCGGAATTTTCTGTAGGGACGTGAGTTCGCCTGTGGGCCGCCCTTTTAAAAACTGGGAAAAGAGGACGCGTCCCCCGCGGCCGGCACAGCGCAGGGCCAGCCCTAATGAGGCCGTCGTCTTGCCTTTGCCGTCGCCGCAGTATAGATGTATTAAACCAGTGTCCAAGAGATTACCTCCTTTTTATGTTCCCTGGCGGACTGTTATGTTCACCTTATGAGTGAATTATATCATAACGATAGGCTATCAGATAGTGGTCAGTACCGTCTATTCGTGTTATAATATAACATCATTAATTTCTAAAGGAAAGGAGGGCCGGGATGATGGAAGAACGAGCGCATCAACTGCTTATGGCACTGGAAGATGCCGGGTTTGAAGCGTATGTCGTCGGCGGAGCTGTCCGTGATCTGCTCATGGGACGGACGCCTCATGATTACGACATTGCAACGTCGGCCCGGCCTGACGATATCCGCCGCGTCGCTGAAGAAAAGGGCTGGCATACGGCGGAAATCAACGCCGAAGCCTTTGGCATCGTCGTCGTCGTCCTTGAGGGACAACCCTTTGAAGTCGCTACTTTTCGCGGTGAATCTTACGGTACTGACAGCCATCGGCCGGAATCGGTTTGGTATGCCGATTCCCTTCGCGAAGACGTACTGCGCCGCGATTTTACCGTCAACGCCTTGGCCATGGACAGAAGCGGTGAGATTTACGACTATGTCGGCGGCCGAAAGGATTTGAAGAAGAAACGGCTGGTTACTGTCGGCGATCCCGTGCGTCGTTTTCAGGAAGATGCCCTGCGCCTCTTTCGCCTGTGCCGTTTTGCCGGTCAGCTCGATTTTATGGCCTCCAAGGAAACCGTAGCTGCCATGCCGTCGGCCTTTGACCGCGTTTCCGGATTGTCCCTTGAGCGAGTCGTCAGTGAACTTGACCGACTGATGGTGACACCGGCTTCTTTTCGCGGCTTGGATATTCTTGTACGAAGCGGCCTTGCGGCCTGTTCGTGCCGTCAAAAAGAAAATGGGGTTTATACGGCGATTCCCATCCTGCCGGAATTAGGCCACTTGCCCGATACGCCGCAGTCGAAGCCTTTCCATCTTTTTGACGCCTGGGTGCATACCTTGGCGACAGTGGCTCATACGCCACCCGATCTGACTGTTCGCTATGCTGCCTTATTTCATGACATCGCCAAGGGCCTGCCCGGCATCCGCGGTGAAAAGAAAGGCCGTTATACCGATTACTGCCACGATTCGCTGGGGGCCGATATGGCCAAAGAGATTTTGCTGCGCTGGCGTAAGAAACCGGCCTTTGCCGACCGCGTGGCCTGGCTGGTCAAGACCCATATGAAATTTCACTTTTTTGCCAATACGGCTGAAGGGGATGTCGACAAGTGGCTTCGCCGCGAAGCACTGCAAGGGCCTTTTCACCGGACGGAAGAATTGGCTGAAGCCATCCGCCAGGCGACGGCACTGTCCGTCGGCGATATCATCGGCTGCGGCCGGCCTGACTCTAATACGGAAGGGACGGAATCCTTTGGCGAGTATATGACCATGCTGGCAGAGGCCATGCCGGTCAGTACGAAGGATCTCGTCTATGACCGCCGCATTCCTGACCTGTGTCGGAACCGGACCGGTCAGTGCCTGCGCATCCTGTTGAAACGGGTTCAAAATAAGGATCTCGTCAACGATGCCGATGCCTTGGCGGCGGCAGCCCGGCGCTGGATGGAACGCCATGAAGGGGATGCAAATCATGGATAATACCGAAAAAAGAGAGAATCGCTATATCCGTTTCCATATCGCCGTCTGCGTTTTCTTGATGATGCTCCTTTCCGCAGCTGTCTTGGGCGCCCTTTTTTATCATCAAGTCCTTCATCATGATGATATGATGGCCATGGCCGAAATGCAAAGTGAGACCGAACGGAATCTTCAATCGCCGCGAGGCATGATCCTCGATCGCAACGGCAAGGTTTTGGCTATCAGCGAAATGTCGAAATCGCTCTACGCCGATCCGACCATGCTCAATGAGCCGCCGGAAAAGGTAGCGGAGCTTTTGGCACCGTACCTTCGTATTTCTCAGGATGAAATACTGCGGCGCCTTAAAGAAGATACGGCCTTTGTCTGGCTCGACCGCCAGATGGATCACGATAAATACGAAGCTGTCGAAAACATCATCAAGACTGAAAAACTGCACGGCCTCGTCTTTCGCGATGAAAACCGCCGTTTTTATCCTAACGGCTCCATGGCGGCTCAGGTCATCGGCTTCGTCGGCGATAATGACCGCGGCCTCGATGGTATCGAAATGATTCTCGACGATGAAATCCGCGGCAATAAGCAGACCTTCCGCCTTCAGACCGACAGCAATAACATTCCGGTCTTTGAATCGGCCTTGAAGAAATTCCTGCCCGATAAAGAACGGTCGGTCAGCCTTACCCTTGACAGTACCATTCAGTACCTGGCTGAAAAAGAATTGGACGGCATCATGAATCGAAACAAGCCGGAAGGGGCTGCCATCATCGTCATGAATCCCAAGACCGGTGAAATTTTGGCCATGGCCAGCCGGCCGACCTATGATTTGAATCATTATGGCAAGGGCGATAAAGAATCGTATCGGAACCGGGCCGTCGTCAACGTTTATGAACCGGGCTCGACCTTTAAGCCCCTCATGGCCGCGTCGGCCCTCGATTCGGGGAAATGGAGCGTCAGTGACGTCTACCACGATACGGGTTCCATTCAGGTAGCCGATCGGACGATGCATAACTGGGATGAGAAGGGCCTTGGAAATGTCACCCTTCGAGAAATCATTATGTACTCTATTAATACCGGTATGGTCCACATTGCTGTAAAAGCCGGCGGAAAATTATTGACCGAATACGCTCACCGTTTCGGCTTCGGTTCAATTACGGGCATTGAACTTCCGGGCGAACAGGAGGGTATCCTATTTTCGCCGAGTACCATGTCCATCGTCGATACGGCCTCCATGGGGATTGGCCAGGGCATCGCCGTCACGCCGCTGCAAATGGTCCAGGCCTTCAGTGCGATTGCCAATGATGGCCACATGATGAAGCCTTTTATTGTAAAAGAAATCGACAATCCCGACGGATCGGTTTACGAAAAGAAAGAACCCGTTGAAGTCGGTCAGCCCATTAAGGCGGAAACGGCGGAAACCATCAGTAAATTTATGGGAGAAGAAATTTCTTCCGGCGGCGGCCAAAATGCAAAAATCGAAGGATATACCTTTGCCGGTAAGGCCGGGACAGCCCAGAAGAAGACGGCTGACAGCACGGGCTATGCCGAAGGGCAGTATGTCGGTTCCTTCATCGGCTTTGGTCCTGTAGAAGATCCGCAGTTCCTGGTTTTAATCGTCGTCGATGCACCGAGCGGCGTCTATTACGGGGCTCAGGTTGCAGCCCCGGTCTTTAAGGATTTGATGACGGAAATCGTTCGCATGAAAGGCCTGCGGCCGACTTCCGATACAGGACTTAAGCCTTTGGCTCCGTTGGTTACGGCGCCGCCGCGAGTCATCCCGCCTGTCCATCAGACAGAGGACGGGGTCCTCATCCCGTCGTTCATCGGCTGGAGTACGCGGGAAGTCAACGACTGGCTTAATGAAGCCGGCCTGGGCTTTGTTCCAAAAGGGATGGGAAGTGCCGTTCAGCAGGATCCGAGGCCGGGAAGCTATGCGCCTTCCGGAAGTGATGTGACGGTCACCTTTAAACGCTGAACGGATACAGTATCATAGTTCTAATTAGGGGGAATATCATGCAATTACTCAATGGGAAAGATGTGGCGGCCTTTCATGGCAAGCGCATTGCCCAACAGATACAGGATGTTCGGGAAAAAAAGGGGATTGATCCTGAAATTGCCATCGTCGTCGTCGGTGACGATGCGCCGTCGGTTATGTATGCGGCGTCCATGAAGCGGACTGCCGAGTCCGTCGGCCTCAATGCCCGTATCTGCCAGGAGAAGGAAGGGGTAGGTGAAGACGAGCTTTTGCTCCTCATCGACAGGCTCAATGAGGACCCGTCGGTCTTTGGCATCCTGTTGATGATGCCCTTGCCAAAATCAATTGACAGTCAGCGCATCATCAATCGCATCGATTCGTCAAAAGACGTCGACGGACTGACCGATGCTAATATTGCCAATCTGTATACGGGAAGGGACGGATTTGTACCCTGCACGCCTCAGGCTGTCATGGCTATTCTCGATTATTATCATATTTCGCTGAGCGGAAAAGAAGTGGTCATCATTGGCCGCAGTAATGTCGTCGGAAAACCTTTGGCCCAGCTTTGCTTGCAGCAAAATGCGACGGTGACCGTCTGCCATAGTCGGACGAATGATCTCAAGGCCGTCTGCCAAAGGGCTGATGTCGTCATAGCAGCGGCCGGCAAGGCCGGCCTTGTCACCGGCGATATGATAAAACCCGGTGCTGTCGTCATCGACGTCGGCATCAACCGCGTCGACGGTAAGACCGTAGGCGACGTCGCCTTTGATGACGCCGCTCTTCGTGCCGGAGCCATCACGCCGGTTCCGGGCGGTGTCGGCGCCGTGACGACGATGATGATTCTTGAAAACGTCGTCTGCGGCATCGCCCGGACAGAAACTATTTTATAACAGAGAGGGGAGTATCTATGAATATTTTAGATAATTTTCTAGTTCATTATTTACGTCGCTTCGATAGAGATTGTTTTACCGTACGACTTCACGATAAGACTTATACCATTGGCGAAGGAACGCCCTTGTTCAATATTGTCATCAACAAAGACATCCCGAAGAAAGAGCTCCTGGCTTCGACGTCACTGGCTCTCGGTGAAGCCTATATGCGTAAAGATGTGGAAATCGAAGGCGATTTATTTACGGCCTTGCGCTGCCTCTTGTCGCAAAACAGCCAGTTCTCGCTGGATAAATCCTTCTTTAAGCGTCTGCTCTATCCGTCGGAATCGAAGAGCGCTCAGAAGCAGCAGGTTTCGTCGCACTATGATTTGGGCAACGACTTCTATGCCAAATGGCTCGATCCGTCCATGAGTTACTCTTGCGCCTACTTTAAAAAGGACGACGACACCCTGGAACAGGCTCAGCACAATAAAGTCCACTATATTTTGGAAAAACTGGCCCTTGAAGAAGGGATGACCCTCCTCGATATCGGCTGCGGCTGGGGCTACCTCCTCATCGAAGCCGCTAAGAAATACGGTATCAAAGGCTATGGCTGCACGTTGAGTAAGGAACAGTGGAAGAAGGGCCAGGAACGGATTGAAGCCATGGGCCTTCAGGATAAGGTTCAAATCGACCTCGTCGATTACCGCGACCTCGTTGCCGAAGGCCGCCAGTATGACCGCATCGTCAGCGTCGGCATGTTGGAACACGTCGGTCGTTCCAATTATCCTTTATATATGGAAACGGCCAGCCACCTCTTAAAAGATGGCGGCATGTTCCTGCTCCACTACATCAGCGGCCACGACGAAAGCATCGGCAACCCGTGGATGAGAAAATACATCTTCCCGGGCGGAACCTTGCCGTCGCTCCGTGAAATCGTAAGCCTTGCTTATGACAATGACTTCCAGGTCATCGACGTCGAAAGCCTGCGTCGTCATTACTACAAGACGCTGATGTGCTGGTTCGACAACTTCCAGAAGGTTCGCGACGAAGTCATCGCTGCCAGAGGCGAAGAATTTGCCCGCATGTGGGACCTCTATCTCTGCGGCTGCGCCGTCTCCTTCTACATCGGCAACATCGATCTCCATCAGATCTTGATGACCAAGGGCAGTAAGAATGACCTTCCTATGACTCGTTGGTACTAATGGACTTCAATAGTACTTCTTTGTAAAGCGAGAAAAATCGAATATCCACTGAGAGAGGACCTTTTGTGACACAACTATCACAAAAGGTCCTCTCTTTTGGCATAAATATGCCTGCTGCGGCAGACTTCCGGAGTGGACGTACCATTTTAACTATTTACGTAGTGTTTACGTAAAACGTATAACTATACACATATCGATGATAAAATGGCATTAACACTATGCTTGACTTTTATAGCTCCAACGACTATACTAAAAGCATAGAAACGTTAAACGTTATACGAGTCCGGATTAAATTTATGTTCATTTTAAGAAAAGGAAGTGTACTTTATGATTAAGCAAATCGTAAAAACTTTGGATGGTAACGAAACTGCGGCACACGTGGCCTATAACTTTACCGAAGTCGCAACTATTTACCCGATCACTCCGTCGTCTCCGATGGCTGAACACGTTGACGTATGGGCAGCCAACGGCCGTAAGAACTTATTTGGCCAGACCGTTAAGTTGGTTGAAATGCAGTCCGAAGCCGGTGCTATCGGTGCTGCTCACGGCGCTTCCGAAACGGGCAGCCTCTGTACCTCCTTTACGGCATCTCAGGGCCTCATGCTGATGATCCCGGTCATGCACCGTCTGGCCGGTGAATTGAAACCGATTGTCCTGCACATCGCCGCTCGTACGGTAGGGACCCACACCATGTCTATCTTCGGTGACCATTCTGACGTTATGGGCTGTCGCAACACCGGTTGGGCCATGCTCTGCAGTGCCAGCGTTCAGGAATGTGCTGACCTCGCAGCTGTCGCTCACTTGGCAACGATCAAAGGCCGCGTACCGTTCATGCACTTCTTTGACGGTTTCCGGACGTCTCACGAAATTCAAAAGATTCAGATGCTGCCGGCCGAAGAATTGGGCAAATTGATCGACCGCAAAGCACTTTATGATTTCAAACACACGGGCCTCAACCCGGAACATCCGGTCATGCGCAGTACCGTTACCAACCCGGATATGTTCTTCCAGTCCCGCGAAGCTAACAACCTCTGGTACCAGCGTCTGCCTTACATCGTTCAGGACTACATGGATCAGATCGGTGAACTGACGGGCCGTCCGTACCATCTCTTCGATTACTACGGGGCTCCCGATGCTGAACACGTCGTCGTCGCTATGGGTTCCGTTACCGGCGCAATCCAGGAAACGATCGATAAACTCAGCAAAGACGGCAAGAAAGTCGGCTTCCTCCAAGTACGTCTCTATCGTCCGTTCTCCCTCGAACACTTCATGAAAGCTATGCCGGATACGGTTCGCACGATTACCGTTATGGACCGCACGAAAGAACCGGGCGCCTTGGGCGAACCGCTTTACGAAGATGTTTGCGCTGCTGTATCTCACATTAAACAGGACGTTACCGTTTTGGCCTGTCGCTATGGCTTGTCGTCGAAAGACGTTCCGCCGGCAGCCATCAACGCCGTATTCAACAACATGGAAGCCCTCCAGCCGAAGAACCACTTCACCTTGGGCATCATCGATGACGTAACCCATCTCTCCATGCCGGATATCCCCATTGCCGTCGATACGGAAGGGACGATCAGCTGCAAGTTCTGGGGCTTCGGTTCTGACGGTACTGTCGGTGCCAACAAGAACTCCATCAAGATCATCGGCGATAATACCGATATGTACGTCCAGGCTTACTTCGAATACGATACCAAGAAATCCGGCGGCGTTACCAAGTCGCACCTGCGCTTTGGCACTAAGCCGATCCGGGCTACGTACTACGTAAAAGCGGCGGACTTCCTGGCATGTCATAAACAGGCTTACATGGACACCTATGACATCGTCAGCGAAATCAAAGAAGGCGGCATCTTCCTGCTCAACTGCAACTGGGATAAAGCGGATGTTGCCAACCACCTCAGCAACAAGGTTAAACGCCAGCTGGCTGCAAACCACGTAAAATTCTACATCATCAATGCGACTAAGATCGCCGAAGAAATCGGCCTCGGCAGCAACCGTACCAATACGGTCCTCCAGGCAGCCTTCTTCAAACTGGCTAACATCATGCCTATCGATGATGCCGTTAAACATATGAAAGACGCTATCGCTAAGACCTACCTCGCGAAGGGCGAACAGGTCATCTCCATGAACCAGGCAGCTGTCGACCGCGGCATCTCTGACCTCGTCGAAGTCGAAGTCCCGGCAGAATGGAAAGACCTCCCGTCCGATCCGGTCGTCGAAGATACGCGCAACATTCCTGACTTCATTAAGAACGTCGTCGAACCGTCGAACCTTCAGATTGGCGATTCGATCCCGGTCAGCGAATTCGTTCCTTACGCTGACGGTTCCTATCCGCTGGGCACGACGCAGTACGAAAAACGCGGCGTCGCTTCCAAGGTTCCTGAATGGGATGTCGACAAGTGCGTTCAGTGTAACCGCTGCGCCCTGGTCTGCCCGCATGCTGTCATCCGTCCGTACCTCTTGACAGCTGAAGAAAAAGCCAACAGCCCGGAAAGCTTCAAGACCAAAAAAGCCATCGGCAAAGGCCTCGAAGATTATGAATTCCGCATTCAGGTTTCACCTCTCGACTGCTATAGCTGCAGCGCCTGTGCAAACGCTTGTCCGGCTAAGGCTCTGACCATGAAACCCCTCGATACCCAGCGTCATGAAAGTGAAAACTTTGACTATGCCCTCACCTTGTCGGTAAAAGAAACGGGTCTCGATAAATTCTCCGTTAAAGGCAGCCAGTTCAACCAGCCGCTCCTCGAGTTCAATGGTGCCTGCGCCGGCTGTACCGAAACGTCTTACATGAAGCTTTTAACGCAGCTCTTCGGATCGCGCATGATCGTTGCCAATGCAACGGGTTGTACCCAGGCTTGGGGCTCTGCTATGCCGAGCATTCCGTACACGACGAACCACGAAGGCTTCGGTCCGGCTTGGTCGAACTCGGTCTTTGAAGATAACGCCGAATTTGCCCTCGGTATGTCCCTTTCCATGGATCAGCAGCGCGAAGCGATCATCCTGAAATCGGAAGAACTCCTGCCGCTGACGGAAGGCGCTCTCCACGAGGCTATCCAGGCTTGGCTCGATTCCATCGGTGTTGCCAACGAAGGTGAAGTTACAGAAGGCATCAGCCGGACGTACCTTAAAGAATTGATGGCAGCTAAATTGACCGGCAAAGCCGCCGATCTTCAGAAAGACATCTTGGCTCATAAAGAACACGTCATCAAGAAGACGATTTGGATGTACGGCGGCGACGGCTGGGCTTATGACATCGGTTACGGCGGTTTAGACCACGTCATGGCTACCAATGCCAACGTCAACATCATGCTCGTCGATACGGAAGTTTACTCCAATACAGGCGGTCAGTCGTCCAAGGCTACGCCGATCGGTGCTGTCGCTCAGTTCGCAGCTTCGGGCCGTAAGTTCAACAAGAAAGATTTGGGCCGTCTGCTCATGACCTATGGCCATATCTATATCGCTCAGGTCGCTCTCGGCGCTGATGCCAACCAGCTCATCAAAGCCGTTAAAGAAGCTGAAGCTTACAACGGTCCGTCCATCGTCATCGCTTACGCACCGTGCATCAACCACGGCATCAAGGGCGGCATGGGTAACGCACAGAACGAAATGAAACGCGCCGTAGAAGCCGGTTACTGGCACCTCTACCGCTACAACCCGCTCCTTAAGGAAGAAGGAAAGAATCCGTTCATCCTCGATTCCAAGGAACCGACCCAGTCCTTCCGCGATTACCTTCTCGGCGAAACGAGATACGCAGCCCTTACGCGTACCTTCCCGGAAATTGCCGAAGAACTCTTTGCCAAGGCCGAAGAATTTGCTGCTAAGAAATACGAAGTATACAAAGAATTGGCCGATAAATAATGTTTGCACGACTATAGATTTGCTCAGTCTATAGATTCACGCTCAAAACCATATACATACCCCAAGGCGAAGGCTGCTCCGGCAGCCTTCGTTTTGTATGGGGCTCCTTTTTCCTTCCAAAGAACGCACAGTTTGTGATACAATGAAACAGAAAGCAGGTGGTTACTATGAAGAGGATATGGCTTATCCGCCATGGCGAGAGCATTGCCAATGCCGGTGAAGCGACGGACGATCACAAAAGTATTCCTCTGTCCGAATTGGGACTGAAACAGGCTCAGGCCCTGGCCCTGCAAATACCGAAACAGCCGGATCTCATCGTGACCTCACCGTATCTTCGGGCACAGCAGACGGCCATGTATACTATCGGCCGATTTCCCGATGCGGCCACGGGGATTTGGGATGTCGTCCATGAATTTGTCTATTTGGCGCCGGCCACTTGTGTCGGGACGACATCGGCCCAGCGGCGGCCCAGAGTCATCGACTATTGGCGTAATCTCGATCCCGATTACGTCGATGGGGAAGGGGCCGAAAGCTATCGAAATCTCATCGAGCGCATTCAGCGGACACTGGCCCTTTTGAAGCGGCGCCCGGAAGAATTTATTGTAGTCTTTACCCATGCCCAGTTCATACGGAATTTTCTCTTAGTCTATGAAAATCCGAACCTTCCCGTCGAGGAGTATATGGCAGCCTTCCGGCGCAGCCGTTCGGTCCGCAACGGGCAGATCATCGAGGTTACCATGAACTGGTAGGTTGGTTTTTCATCATCCCTTGCGAAAGGAGTGTTTTAACATGGAATTACAATACAGTGACCATAAGATTTGGATCGAAAATGAACAGGGAAAGGTCGTCGGTGAAGTCGATTTCGTCCAGCGTGACGACGGCAACTATGACATCGTCCATACTTTCGTCGATGACAGCCTGCGCGGCCAAGGGGCTGCCGGAAAATTGGTCAAAGCTGCTGCCGATGAAATCCGTAAGCGCAATAAAAAGACGGCGACCAGCTGCACCTATGCCCAAGCTTGGTTTAAGCGCCATACAGAGGAACAGGATCTCTTAGGATAATAAACGACGATAACGAAAAAGGCTCCCTGCCTGGCAGGGAGCCTTCTCTATGTTATGATGGGAGAGTGAGTGATATGCGTCTTATTTGAAAATCTTGACCCGTTCTTCAATGGGAGCCTTTTCGATCGGATCCGGTTTCTGTAAGGGATGGCCAAAAGGCATCTGAGCGATGAGTTTCCATTCTTCCGGCACACCGGTCAATTTTTTGACTTCATCGTCGATGAGGGGATTGTAATGCTGGAGGTTGACGCCTAAGCCAAGGTCAGTAAGGGCGGTCCAGATGGCGAACTGCATCATGCCGTTAGCCTGCTGCCCCCAGATGGGGAAGTTCTGTGCATACAGCGGAAATTGGTCGGCCAATTTTTCAACGATGGAGATATCGTCAAAATAGAGGACTGTGCCGTACGCGGCGGCAAAGGAATTGATTTTTTCTTCCGTTGCAGCGAAATTAGCTGCCGGTACGATGCCGCGAAGGGTATCCATGGCGATCTGCCAAATCTTATCGTGGGTTTCACCGAAGGCGACGACGACTTTGCCGGACTGCATGTTGAAAGCCGACGGGACTTCGCGGACCATGTCTTCAATCGTCTTTATAATCGTTTCCTGGGAGATAGAAACGTCTTTACTAAGAGCATAGTTTGTGCGCCGATTGGTAACGGCTGTCGTGAAGTTATTCATAAGGCACCTCCTGAGTTTTATTAATTAATAATGAATCTCCTGAGTTTTATTAATTAATAATGAATCTCTTTTATTTTAAGCTAGTATAGCATCTTGTAGGATATAAGTCAAGATTTCTTCAGAATTTATGAAGAGACCTTTCTTTTTTTGATAGGGTGAGCTATACTTTTAGCGGCAGCTTTTTGGAGGCCTGGAAACCGGTCGGAAAAGACGCCCCAAGCCACTTGACAGGCCCTATGCCCCTGTGGTAACATTAATACATTGCGTGAGCAAAATTTATTTTTTTGAATTACTAATATGAGGTGATGTAGAAAATGGCAACGAGGAGAGACCCGCGTTTTAAGGAATGTCGCCGGTTCGGAGTTAATGTGTACGGACACCCTAAGGCATTAAAACGCGTACGTAAAGATCAGCGTCAGAAAAAAATGTCTGAATATGGCACGCAGTTATTGGAAAAACAGAAACTTCGCGCATACTACAATTTGCTCGAACGTCAGTTTGTCCGTTATTATGATAAAGCCAAGAAGATGGAAGGCGTAACGGGCCAGAACATGCTGAAATTGCTGGAATGCCGTTTGGATAACTTAGTATACCGTATCGGTTTTGCTAACTCTATCCGCCAGGCACGCCAGATGGTCAACCACGGCCACATTTTGGTCAATGGCAAACGCTGCGATATTCCGTCGGCACACGTAAAAGTTGGTACGGTTATCACATTGAAAGAAGATTCCCGTTCGAACGAAATGTACAAGAAATCCTTCCAGGAATTAAAAGCATTCGACGTTCCCTACGTTGAAAAGAATTTCGATGGCTTCGAAGGCACCCTTACCCGTATGCCTGAACGCGACGAAATCCCTGTAGAAATCAACGAAACACTGATCGTCGAATTGTACTCCAAATAAGAATTATTTGAGTATGATAAAAAAGCGTTGTCTTTCAAAGACAGCGCTTTTTTGATGTGCAAAATGAAGGATATGTTTCTAGGTCAGTCGATATGTTCTAACTGGGAGAGCCCTTTGTCGGCAGCGTAGTAGGTGCCGGACTGTTTCCCCGCGGTGAGGCATCCCGTGTCGACTAGGTCTTTAACGAGAGCCAAATCCGGCTTTTCCGGGGCCGCCATTTCTTCCGGCGTACCTTCTTCTCGTTCGACGGCGGCGATGTAGGCAGCTTTTCGATCGTCATCGGTCGGTTCTTTTTCGACGTAGGTCAGAGACGGCAGGTAGAGAGGATAGTCTTTCTTGGCCTCCAGGAAGAATTTCCCAATTCCGATGGCCTTGCTGAGAAGATTGCCTTCCTCGGTCTTGATGTCCATTTCATCGCAGATGTTTTCGATCTTATTGGAAGAGAAGTGGTAGTATTTTTTTGCGGCTTCCATCGTGTCGGCATAGCGGAAGGACGGGGCCTTGATACCGTAAATGTGAAGGGCATGGGTCAGGCAGCCCAGGACGAAGGGGGCGTTGTGGGCGATGAGGGTCTTGCCTTCGATGAGTTTTTCAAGACCGGCCTGCCAGTATTCGCCGAACTCATCGGCTTTAGACAAGTCTTCCCAGCGATGTCGGCCTCCCGTAGCGGATAAGTTGTTTTCAGGCGGGCGGATGTAGAAGTACCGCGTGTCTTTTATCTCGCCCTTATCAAATTCGGCCAGAGCCAGGAGACAGATGGAGTAAGGCTGCTCATTGGCAAGCTCGATGGCGATACTCGTAAAGTGCTGGGGGAAGCGACGGAGTTTTCCCTTTTCGACAAGGGGATACTTGTAGTAGCCCTTTTCCGGTTTGATGTCGTATTGGTGGAGATTGTCGACTTTTACGTGGACCTTGGTCACCAGGTCTTTTTCATACTTTGCCTTGCGCCGCTTTTTTCTAAGGGCCGACGTCAGGGAGTAGAGAACGGCTCCGATGAAGATGATGGTCGCGACGGTGGTTACGATGTGGATGAGGGAATCCATAACTATCAATCCTTTTCAGTGTATTATTCTTGGAAAAAATTCATGTTGTAGCAGGCTCGGAAGGCACGATTGGCTGCATTGCCGTTGGCCGAGAGGCGGTCTGTCGTCTTGACTTCCGGGTTAGCCAGGGCCAGGGTAGACAGGATATTACCGGCAGGGTCGTAGCCGACGTCGCCTAAGGTCTGCGTTTTTACCGATTGGGATTTAAAATTGTAGAAAAAATTGTTATCATATCCTTGTAAGGTATTGTTGGCATAATCGTACGTCACGACCGTCGCCCGGATGATGTAGTACGGCGGATCGTAGCGAACGGACTGGATCGTATTCATGTCGATGTACGATTCCGTCGTATCGTCGTGGCCGACTTGGACGAAGCGGGGATTGTTGTCGAGAAAATTATTCGCCGATGCGAAAAGGGTCAACAAAAAGAAGAAGGAGACGGCAAGACTGGCCGTTTTTTTGAACATAAGGCATACTTCCTTTCTGGCCTTTTTAGAAAGGCCGTATTAGCTATAAATATATTATATAGGAATTGACAGACAATACAAGAATATATATTGTAGAAGTAGGAGTTTAGACAGATCAGGTCGAATACTATAAGTATAGAGGTGATAATAGTGGATGTGATATACATTGGACTGCCCTTTGTCTTTTGGCAGGAAGATGAATCGAAACACGGGCTGGATATTCACGTGACCGAAGGGTTCCAAAAAATAGGGTTTCACGTCTATCCGCTCAACGCCGGCGACAATGCGGAAGAGATTTGTGCGGCTTACAACCTGCATACGTCTTTTGTCGAAGAAGAAGCCGATATTGCGCCGACGGAAGAATTTATTTCGGAACACGTCTTATGGGAAGATTTCCCCTTGCTGTATATTTCGGAAGCGGCGGCGACGTCAGAAGATGAATATACACAGTTCGTCTTCCATACGGCGGAACTGGCTCGGGACAACGGACTCATCGTGGCGGCAGAAGTTGCCGAATGCGACGAGGATGAAGACGATCCCTATCCTTGGCGGTCTATGGCGACCGTCCTTTGGGCTCACGGGGATATCTTGCCGACGGGCAGCCCGAAGTGTGCCGTCCGACTGGCAATCGGAACGGGAATTACCGTGTCCGACGGCAACGAAGAGCGGCACTATGACAAGCAAGTTGTCAGCGAAATGTTTATTCCTTATTTTCTCCAGGGACTCTTAGAAGGACAAGACCCCTTTTCCATCGCAGCATCGTACGAGTCCTGAGTTAGGAGGGTTTTACTTTGAATCACAAAAAAACAGAAGAACACCCGTTGCGGGCAGCCATTCTTACCATCAGCAACAGCCGTACCTTTTCCGACGATACGAACGGATTGCTCATTCAATCGCTGTTGGCACAGCACGGCCACCAAGTCGTCGACTATCAGATCGTGAAGGATGACCGGGCCGAAATTGAACGCCATCTCCATGAATGGGTATGCAGTGTCGACCTGGTCATTACCAGCGGCGGTACGGGGATTGCCAAACGGGACGTGACCGT
>OLFU01000603.1_pt1 | contig 40963 bp, 25 predicted proteins | sample 1605161 | NCBI WGS metagenome assembly OLFU01 (sample SAMEA3888914, study PRJEB22519) | human gut metagenome | biome: human gut; feature: human-associated habitat; material: faeces | place: Denmark | collected 2011
TTGCAAATGTATTATCTACAACAAGCGGGATTTTATGCTTATGTGCGATATTTGCGATTGCTTCAATATCAACTACATCTGAATTCGGGTTACCAAGTGTCTCGATGTAAACAGCTTTTGTGTTCTCCTGGATTGCATTCTCAACTTCTTCCAGATTGAAAATGTCAACAAATGTTGTTGTAATTCCATAATTCGGAAGTGTATGCTCAAGAAGGTTGAAAGATCCTCCATAAATATTCTTTGCAGATACGATGTGATCTCCCTGCTGAGCCAGATTCTCAATTGTATATGTGATTGCTGCTGCTCCGGATGCTACTGCAAGTGCTGCTGTACCTCCTTCAAGTGCTGCAATTCTCTTCTCAAACACATCCTCTGTCGGGTTTGTCAGACGTCCGTAAATATTTCCTGCGTCTTTCAGTCCAAAACGGTCTGCTGCATGCTGGCTGTTGCGGAATACATAAGAAGAAGTCTGATAGATCGGTACTGCTCTTGCATCTGTAACCGGATCCGGCTGCTCCTGGCCTACGTGAAGCTGTAATGTTTCAAATTTAAATTTTCTGTCTTTTCTCTCTAATTTTGCCATGGGTTTATTCTCCTTTTTCTAATTCCTGTTTTGTATTCTTATTCCGCAGCCAGAGCTGCTTGGAAGTTAAAATCTTACTTAATTAATGCCTTGCTGTTGTCTTGATATTCGTGCCTACTCTGTAAAGAGTGGTGTAGAGTAGTATCTGTCTCCGCTGTCCGGAAGAAGTGCTACGATTGTCTTGCCCTTGTTCTCCGGTTTCTTTGCATATGCAATTGCTCCGGAAAGTGCTGCTCCTGAAGAAATACCTACCAGGATTCCTTCTGTCTTTGCAAGAAGCTTCGCGGCTGCGAATCCTTCGTCATTGTCTGCTTTGTAGATCTCATCATAGATCTTTGTATTAAGGACATCCGGTACGAATCCTGCTCCGATTCCCTGAATCTTGTGCGGTCCGCCCTTTCCTTCTGAAAGTACCGGGGATGCTGCAGGCTCAAGTGCTACAACCTTCACATCCGGTTTCTGAGACTTCAGATATTCACCAACACCTGTCAGTGTTCCACCTGTACCGACACCGGCGATAAAGATATCAACATTTCCATCTGTGTCTTTCCAGATCTCCGGGCCTGTTGTCTCTCTGTGTGCTTTTGAGTTCGCCGGATTAACGAACTGTCCCGGGATAAAGCTGTTCGGGATTTCCTTTGCAAGCTCTTCAGCTTTTGCAATTGCTCCCTTCATTCCCTTTGTACCTTCTGTAAGTACGATCTCTGCTCCATATGCTTTGAGGATATTTCTTCGCTCAACACTCATGGTCTCTGGCATGGTAAGAATTGCTCTGTACCCCTTCGCTGCTGCGATTGATGCAAGTCCGATTCCTGTGTTTCCGGAAGTAGGTTCGATGATAACAGAACCTTCTTTCAGGATTCCTTTCTCTTCTGCATCTTCGATCATTGCCTTCGCAACACGATCTTTCACACTTCCTGCCGGATTAAGATACTCAAGCTTTACAAGAATTGTTGCTTCAAGTCCAAGCTCTTTTTCCAGATTCACAGGTTCAACAAGTGGTGTATTTCCAATCAGTCCAAGTGTGCCTTTATAAATTGCTGCCATAGTCTATATCCTCACTTTCTTTATTAACCTACTTAGTTGGTGTGTTTTTGATGGTTTGTATTATATACTTATAAAACCCATCTGTCAACTATGTTTTTATATTTTTCTTCATTTTTTATTATACAATATCGATCGGAGATGTAAATGATCAAAAAATGCAAAAAAAATCCGCTACTAATAACATATACTGTTTCATTTTCACTGCCCCGAAAAGAGAGGTGTCCTGTATGCGTAAATGTGTTAAAAAGACCGATGCCCCGCCCTCTCAGACGAACCCATCGGTCTTTTCTTCTAATCCTTATATCTTCTGTCGGATTTTATTCCTAGAACTCCGCAATCACAGTCTCACTCTGTACTGCATCCATTCCTGTATGTAACTTCATATCCGGATATTCATCTCCGTTTGTGACAACAAAAATACAGGTTGTCTCATATCCGTGTGCTTTGATCTTCTCCGAATCGAACTGAAGGAGCTTATCTCCTGCATTGACCTTCTGTCCTTCTTTTACGAAGTACTTGAAGCCTTCTCCTTCCATATTTACCGTGTCGATTCCCTCGTGGATCAGAATCTCTGCTCCGTTGGAAAGTGTAAGACCTACTGCGTGTTTGGATCCTTCCATCAGTGCTGAAACTGTTCCTGCACATGGAGCTACGATCACATTGCCTTCCGGCTCGATTCCAAGTCCGTCACCTAACGCCTTGGAAGAGAATACCTCATCCTTTACTTCATCGATTGGGATTACCTTTCCTGACAGATAAGCTGTCAGAACTGGTGTCTTATTCTCTTCTACCGGTGCTTCTTTCTTCTTAAAAAATGAAAACATACTTACTTTCTACCTTTCTTTTTCATAAACATTGTCCATTCGTTGCGATTACGTTCTTATACCAATCGAAGGAATCTTTCTTTTCTCTTGAGAGGTCCCCGGTTCCATCATCAAATTTATTGACGTAGATAAATCCATATCTTTTTGCCATTTCGCCGGTTGATGCAGAGACCAGATCAATGCATCCCCACGGCGTATAACCCATCAGATCCACCCCATCTTCTGTTGCCTCATACATAGCTTCAATATGTCTTCTCAGATAGTCAATTCGGTAACTGTCATGAATCTGTCCATCCTCTGCCTTTTCATCTCTTGCACCAAGTCCATTTTCCACAACCATGATTGGTATTCTATAACGTTCATAAATCTCATTCAAAGAATACCTTAGTCCATCCGGATCAATCTGCCAGCCCCAGTCGGAGGCCTGCAGATACGGATTCTTCGCTCCACCTGCCAGATTGCCTTCCACTGTTGCTTCTCCCTCATGCGTTGTAATACAGGAAGACATATAATAAGAGCAAGTATAAAAATCCACAGTTCCTCTTTTTAATATTTCTTTCTCTTCTTCACTGATTTCCAGACAGATTCCCTGCTCTTTAAAATAACGTTTCATATAAGACGGATACTCTCCCCGGATCTGCACATCTGAACAGAACCAGTTAATCACATGATTGTGTTTCTGCGCAGCCAGCACATCTTCCGGATCACAAGTCAGCGGATACGCCGTCAGAAATACATTCATATCCCCCATTTGAAATTGCGGATAATGCTCATGTGCATATGCAACTACCTTTGCGGAAGCCAATAACTGGTGATGCAGTGCCTCAAACCGAACCTGTGGACTTACCGGTGCGTCTGCAACCGGTCCTTCATATCCTCTCACCGTACTAAGAGACAGGGTTGTACCAAGAGGAGTTACACCTCCATTGATCTCATTAAAGGTAAGCCAGTATTTCACCAGATTCTGATAGCGGTCAAAAACTGTATAACAATATTTTTCAAACAACGCAATGACATTCCGGTCAGCCCATCCGTTATATTTCTCTACCAGTGCATATGGCATCTCATAATGGCTCAAAGTTACCAGTGGTTCAATCCCGTATTTCTTACATTCTTTAAAAACATTTTCATAGAAGACAAGCCCCTTTTCGTTCGGCTCTTCTTCCATTCCTGTTGGATAAATCCGCGTCCAGTTGATCGATGTTCTGAAAACTCTGAATCCCATCTCCGCAAAAAGGGCAATATCCTCTTTGTAATGATGATAAAAATCAATTGCCTCATGACTTGGATAAAATCTGTTTTCTCTTATCTCTGTCGTAATACATTTTGGATTCCGCTTTGTTCCATTCGTGCACAGATCCGGAACTGATATTCCCTTTCCATCCACGTTCCAAGCTCCTTCAAACTGGTTTGCTGCACATGCTCCTCCCCACAAAAAATCTTTTCTAAATGCCATATCTGCTCCTTATTTATTCTTGCTTTTTACTTTCTTTAATTGAATATGCTTTTTCTTGTGTCTCTTTTTTATTACTTTCAAAATCAAGCTGATATAGAAATGAGAACATACAATCCAGAATAAAGTGAAATGCGCTGTATACCGCAAAGGTATCAATCTTCTCTTCATAAGATCCCTGTTCCTGGACATCCACCAGAATCACTTCCTGACACATCCTCGCCACTGTACTTTCCGGTGTCACTGTAATACCAACGCAATACCTCTTCTTCTTTTTCAGAAGCTTCAGACTTTCTACCACATCCCTGTTCTCGCCAGATTGCGAAATTATCAGATTTACAGTATGTTCTGACCCTGCCAGTGCATATCCCGGAAGAAAACAGGAACTCATTGTCAGATTTACGATTTTTCCAAAACGTAACATTTTCTGCTGAAATTCCATCGCCACCGTAGCAGATGTTCCAACACTGAAAATATTGATCATATCTGCACGGCTCATCCGACGGACAATTCTCTGAAACTGATTATAATCAAATCCCGACATTGCTTTATTGATCGTGTCATGATTCAGCTTCGCGAGCTTTCTTGCAATCTGCTCAAAAGAATCGCTTCCTGAGAATGGGTAATTCGCATCTACTGCCCCCTGACTTGCATATACCTCATACTCTGAATAAAACAGAATCTGAAACTTTTTATATCCGTCTAATCCAAGTTTCTTACAGAATCTGGTGATTGTTGACGGCGAAGTAAATGTCTCATGTGCTAATGTCTGAATTGACATGTTCTTTACATCAAATCCGTTCTTCATCAGATAATCTGCTATGCTCTTCTCAACCTTTGTGAAGTCTGTCTGTTTCATCAGTTTTTCTATAATCATAATAACTCCCCTTCTCCTGATTTCTTCCGAAAATAAAACCTACATTTATTTTAACAAAGAAGATCTCAGAAAAAAAGGGGAGATGCATTGCCATACTAACTAATTATATTCTTTTACTTTACCGCTCTTTAAGAGGAACGCTGTGATTCCAAATCCAAGTGCGATTGCTACAACAATTCCCACACAATACATCGGGAAGTTGACACATCCAAGCCAGCCACTGAATGCCAGAATTCCGGTAAAGGCAAAGTTCGTTGCTGCCACACCACCGATTCCAAACACGAGTCCCGCTGCTGCACCAGAAAAGACCATTGTTCCAAGAAGCCATTTACTTCGCAGAATAATTCCATAAAGTCCCGGCTCTGTAATACCACAAAGAGCATTTGTAAATGCAGCAGATCCTGCTGTTGCTTTATCTCCACTGTTCTTGGCAAATACTGCAACTGCAAGGCAGATTCCAAGTGCAGCGTAACCGCCCAGTCCACCTGCTGCCAGTGCCGGTTCAAATCCCTGCTCTGCCATAACTCCAAGAAGGATTGGTGTTACTGCCCAGTGCATACCAAGAAGAATTACCAGTGAGAATAAGCCACCAAACACAATGCCTACAAGAATTCTATTTGCACTTATGACACCATAAACAGCATTGATGCCATTTGCAATAAATCCGCCTGCCGGTCCAAACACAAGAATGCTGAGTGGAACGAATACGATCAGGCACAGGAACGGAACAAGAATAAACTGTGTCACCTGTGGCAGAATCTTTTTCAACCATTTTTCAAAATAACTCATGCAGAATACTGCAAGCAGGATCGGGATAAATGATCCACTGAAATTATATGCTGTAAACTTAATACCAAGCAGTGATGCTTTTTCACCTGTTACAAGAAGATCTGCAACTCCCGGGTACATGATGGATGCTCCAAGTGTCACCGCTACATAAGGATTACATTTAAAATGCTTTCCTGCTGTAAATGCAAGCAGAATCGGGAAGAAATAGATCAGTGAGTAAAAAATTGCATAAAATGTCTGGTAAGTAAGACTTGCACTGTCCACTACTCCAAGATTGGCAAGCAGTCCGATCAGACCGGATGCAATACCACCTGTTGCAAGGATTGGAATATATGGTGCATAAACGTCAGACATCATTTTGGAAAATCTGTCCAGCAGCCCTGCCTTCTTTTCAGATTCATTTCCTGCATCCTGCTTTGTCTCTTTTGCTATGTTCTTCAGTTCCGGTGTCTCCATAAGCTGCGCGTAAACATCATTTACCTGTGGTCCGATCAGAACCTGATAATAACCGGAACTTACAAGCGCTCCAAGTACCCCTTGGGTTTCTTTCAATGCTTTCTGATCAAACTTTGTTCCGTCTTTCAATGTAAAACGAAGTCTTGTTGCACAGTGGATGCAGTTTTCAATGTTTTCTGCCCCACCAACTCCGGCGATCACTGACTGGATTAATTCTGAATAATCTTTCATTTGTGTTCCCCTTTCTTTTTCTCTTTTCCTTCTTCTAAATATTTAATGCTGCTGTATATCCCTCAAAATTAGCATTCATAATATTAGACGGGCTGACACAGTCCCCAATTGCTACTGTATCCCTGCAGATTCCATAAAAGGATTCTACAAGCTGTCTCTGTGCCACAAGTCCTGTTGAGAGGATCAACTGGTCATATGGAAGCTGCTTTTCTTCCCCAGATTCATTTTTATAGATGACAACATCCTCTTCAATCCTGCTGCATCCACATTTTAACAGACTGTGAAGATTTTCATGCAGTAAAAATTTCTGTCTCAACGCTTCTCTGTACAGAGAATTTGCATTCGCAGCAAGCGTATCTGTTAATTCAAGAATTGTAACATTCTTCCCATTTTCTGCAAGTTCAAGTCCGATTTCACATCCAATACTTCCACCGCCCAGAATTACAATATTCTGACCAAGCTGCTCCGGATGTGCGATTGCTTTTGTCGCAAGCTGTACTTTTTCACCTTCCACACCTGGGATTGGAAGAATTCTCTCCACTGCCCCAAATGCAATAAGAAGTGAATCCGGCTGCAATTCTTTTACCAGTTCCGGATCTGCTTCCGTATTCAGAAGGACTTCTATTTCTCTTTTGAAAATCTGTGTCAGATAATAATCTAACAGTCTCTGAACTTCCTCTTTATGTGCTTCTTTTGAAATAAACCGGAGCATTCCTCCCAATTCTTTCTGTTTCTCAATGATTGTTACTTTATGTCCCCGGTCACTTGCTGTAATTGCAGCTTTCATTCCCGCCGGACCACCTCCAAGAATTACAACATGTTTTTTTGTCTCCGCCTTTGGAAGATTGATTTCAGACGGAACAAATTCCTGATGGTGATACCGCGGATTTACAGAACAGCCTACATTCCAGTGATCCGAAGAAATATGATAACAGTTCGAGCATCTGAGACACGGAACAATATCTTCCGGATGTCCTTCCATTGCTTTCTTCGGCCAGTATGGATCCGCAAGAAGCGTTCTTCCAAAAGCCACCATATCTACATAACCTTTGGAAATGATTTCATCTGCCATGGCAGGTGTCATCACCGCACTGACAACAGACACCGGAATCTGTAACTCAGCCTTTGCCTGTTTTGCCCATTTCAGATTCGGCATTTCTTCTTCAAGATTTGTTGTAATACAATGGACATTTGCCTCAAAAATCTTGTCAATACCAGAAGAAATCTGAACCGTATCAATATAAGGTTCCGCTTTCTTTAAAAAGTACATTACATCCTCAAAGCTTATAGAATCTTCAATCCATTCATATGCACTGATTCTGATATCGATTGGATAATTGTTCCCTACTGCTTTTCTCACTGTCTCCAGAATCCGAAGTGGGAAACGACTTCTGTTTTCAATACTCCCCCCATAAATATCTGTGCGATGATTATAATGTGGGGAAAGAAACTGTGCCGGCAGCCATCCATGTCCAAAATGAAGAAAAATCGAATCAAATCCTATCTTCTTCGCACTTGCTGCTGTTTCTGCATACCAGCGGAGCGTCTCCTCCATCATTTCTTCATCCATCTCTTTTACTTCAACCCCATCCGGACGGATCAGTGCAGATGGTCCCTTTGCATAATCCACAGTTCTGGCATCCTGACCTGCATGAAATATTTCAACGGAGGCCTTTGCCCCACCTCTGTGAATCTTAAGCACTTTTTTCCTTGTCTCTTCTCTTTCGTATTTAGCAAACGGGTATGGCTCTTCCGGACTTGCGAAACTGGATCTTCCAGGTTCCACGATTGCATGTCCTGCAATCACAAGTGCCGCCCCACCCATTGCCTTTTCTTCGAAATCATCACCTGTCGGTGTTGCTATGATCCTGTTCTTCAGAATCATTCCATTCACAGAAATCGGTTTAAATAAATGATCAAACACTTCTCTTCTCCTTTCCTTGTCTCTTTTGGAATACACTCATCTTAAAGCACTCTTCTGTGATACACAACCTGTCAGAAAAGGATAGAAAATAATTTTCACAAACTCTCTTATTTTCATATCTATTTATGAAATTTATTCACTTTTTTCTGCTATTCATTGATAAAATCATGATTTTACACAAAAGAAAGTCAGGTACTCTGAATTTGAATCCTGAATTCAGAATACCTGACTTTTTCTTCAATTTTCCAAAAGCCAATCTATTACATTAATTACTTTTATACCATCATAATTTCCAAGCGAAAATTGATCCAGTGTTAAAACAATTTTTTCATAATTGTCTTTAATCTCCTGTAATGGTCTCATTTCTCTTTCAAAAGTTTCTTCTGCTGTCATATCTGCCGTCACCTGATAATAAACGATTACCCCTTGTTTTTGAGCAACAAAATCTACTTCTGTAGCGCCATATTTACCTATATTCACCTTATTCCCACGGCGCAATAATTCAAAAAAAACAATATTTTCAATAGAAAATCCAAGATCATAACGCTTTCTTGGCAAAATGTGATTGCGAAGCCCCAAATCAACCATATACAACTTCTTATTAACTTTTAACAGCTGTTTTCCTACTATATCAAATCTATCTACTGAATAAAATATAAATGATTCTGTCAACGCATCTACATAATCACTCACCGTATTCGCAGATACTTTTCTACCTGATGAAATCAAATAATTTGTAATACTTTTTATAGAAATTGGGCTTCCGATCACACTTGCCAGATATCGCGCAATTGTCTTCAACAATGTAATGTCTGTGATTTTTCGCTTGCCACAATTCATCTCTTTTCTTGACTGACGATCTTCAATATCTCTTACAATCACCGTATTATAAATACCTTCCAGATAGATCTCCACTTTTTCATCTGTTCTGTCCATCACTGCAATGTAGGGAAATCCACCGGTTTTCATATATTCTGAAAATGCCTGTTCTTTTAGAATTCCTGTAATTTCAACATATTCTTTAAAGGAGAGCGGTAACATAGAAATTTCAACATATCTTCCTGTTAATAGTGTAGCCAAATCCCCTGAAAGCATATATGCATTAGAACCTGTAATATAAATATCAATATTTTCTTTTACATGAAGACTATCTACCACTTTTTCAAAGGATGTTACCTTCTGAATCTCATCCAGAAAAATATAAGTCATCTTGTCTTCGCAAAGTCGTTCTTTAATATATTGATATAATGACTTGTAGTCCAACAATGGCTCATTTTCTAATTCTTCAAAATTAATTGATATAATTTGTTCTTCTGTAACCCCAGCTGATTTTAGTTTATTCTGATATTGTTTTAATAATGTTGATTTTCCACAGCGCCTGATTCCAGTTACAACCTTGATCACCTGCTCGTCTTTCCATGACCATAGCTTTTGTAAATATTCCTTACGTTCGACCATACAGCGTCCCTCCCTTTTTCCAAGTATAGCATACTATATGCTCTTTTTCAAAAAATATTCCCATTTCGGAGTTTATTTTTTTATTCTCAAAAAAAGATTCCTATTTGGGAATCTTTTCTATGTCGTCTCTCGCTCAATCAACTTCGTTCCAAACACCATATGCTGCACGCTTGGTTTCTCATCATCCGCCGCTTCAATATCTTCTAATATCATATCCGCTGCCCTCTGTCCCATCTCACGACCCGGCAGCTCCATGGAAGTCATCGCTGTCTCAAGCATTCCTCCGATTGCATGACCGGTAAGGCTGATGACCTTGACTTCCTTCGGCACTTTCTTTCCGCTCTCTTTCAGTGCCCGGAGTACTCCGATTCCCTGCATATCCGCAGCAACCATGATTCCATCTACTTCATCAAATGCCTCTTTGAGCCGCTCCACACCTTTATAACCATCTTTGAAATAATTTCCGCGCGGCAATCCGGACTCTACCTGATATTCCTTCAGGCCAAGTTCTTTCATTGCCTTGTGGTATCCTCTGTAACGTTCCGCATACGGGGTAAACTCTGTTGATCCATTGATAAAACCAATCTTTGTACACCCCTTCTTATAAAGATACTTTGCCGCTTCATATCCGCAAGAGAAACAGTCGGCTTCTACCGAACTGAATTTCCTGTCCTGATTTCTAACAAGTTGGACAACTGCCACTCCATTTGCCTTGATATCACGGATCAGTCTTGTGTTCTGTCCGGTCGATGCGATCAGGATTCCGTCTACCAGTCCATTACGAAGACGGTTCAGACATTCTGCTTCAATATCCGGATCATCCTTCGTCAAACAGATCATCAGACTGTAACCTCTATTGCCTGCCTGCATCTCGATCCCCTGGACGATCTCACCAAAAATTGAAAGATTTACAGATGGTACAACTACTCCAAGCGTCCGTCTCTTCCCCTGTTTCAAACCTTTCGCCAGCAGATTTGGGCGATAGCTTAACTGCTCTACCGCTTTAAATATTTTCTTTTTCGTATCCGGATGAACATACGACGTGTTGTTCAATGCTCTGGATACCGTACTCACATCTACGTTCGCAAGCTTTGCAACATCCTTTAATGTAGCCATAACATCTCTTCCTCCTGTGCATCTGTTCTGTTCGTGCAATTAATTTACGCTCTTTCTATTATAACATGCCACAAAAGCCTGGCAACCATCTCATCATGATAATCACCAGACTTTTCATTCTTATCTATAAGACCGTAGAAGCGGACACATACTTCCTGATCTTTATGAAAATGAAGCAATCAGCTTCGGAATATAATTTGCAAGTGCAGAGACTGTCATTGCTAATGTAAAGAGATAACTGACTGTCATAAGAACCTGCAGTACTCTTGGTGCCTTCAATCCAGCCTGAACTTCTTTCTTCCAGAACATCAATGTGATGAAAAGACCTGCAACCGGAGTTGCGATTGATGTTGCGATGTTAGCAATGAAGATCAGCTGTGTCGGAGAACCGTCGTAGATGAAGCAGACTACACATGCAAATGCAAGTGTGATCATACATCCCCAGCGGATCAGCTTGGACTCAAGTGCAACGTCTTTGTCGAATCCTGCACTTAAAAGTACCATACCTCTCTGCGTATTACCGAGAAGTGAAGAGAATCCTGCTCCGAGAAGTGCAACTCCCATTACAATGTTAGAAGCTTTTCCAAGGAAAGGAACAAGAAGCGCTGCCAACTGTGCCGGTGCTTTAATCTGAATTCCCTGTGGATTCAGAACGATTGCTCCAACCAGCATGATTGCTCCGGAAATCAGGATAACTGATACAATATGTGCGATTGCATCCCATTTCATTGCTCCGTTAAATAAATCCTCTTTTTTCCACTTTTTCTCAGCACCGAGATATGTTCCATAGATTCCTGCTGTCACAGCTGCATTTGTACTGATATAAGCAAGTGCTGTTGTAAGACTTCCTTCCGGTACACTCCAGTGTGTTAATCCATGTCCCATTGCACCCCAGTCAGGTCCGCCGGTTGCAACCAGTGTTGCATAGAAAGCAAATATCATAGCAATGATACAAACTAAAATTCCTTTTTCTACTTTTGAATAAACACCTTTTGAAAAGTAAAGCACTGTAAGTACTGCCAACATGATCAGTGCTCCTAATTTCCAGTTGATTCCAAATACAAGGTTCATACCTGCACCTGTTCCGGAAATATTTCCAAGTGTAAAGAACAGGCAGGATAAGAATAATGCAACACCACAGAATCCAGATGCAACTTTTCCATAATAATGTCTGATCGCATGTAAGATTGGCATTCCTGTCAACATAGAAATACGGTAGGATGTCAGCATGAATGTAACACCCATGATCAGGATCGGTATAATCAGCCAAATCAGGCTGTATCCATAATTCGCACCAATCATTGCAGATGTTGTAATATTACCAGGTCCGATTACTACTCCGGTAAGGACAATTCCAGGACCTACACGTTTTAAAATTTCTTTTGCAGAAAGCTTGTTGACTTTTGATGGATCAAATCCATCTATCCCCAGATTTTTGTTATTTTCTGTCATAGCTCCTCCGTTCTAAGAGTGATGTCTGAAACATGATTTTTTCGTATATATTTCAGACACCACATCTATAGTTATATCATAATTTTCGTCTTATTTATCTTCGAACTGAGTCATATCAACTTCCGGAAGCTGGCTTCTCTCAAGTCCAAGAGCTACCCAGTCTTTTTCTTCCTGATTCAGCGGAAGAACCGGTTTTCTCATAAGTGCTGAAGAGAAGATTCCTCTCTGTTTCAGAGCTTCTTTCAATCTTGCATGTGCTTCACCTGATGGCTGTCCGCCTCCGTAGATTGCCTGGGAAATGTGGTAGATACGATCTGACCAATCCTGAGCTTCTTTTAATGTATGTTTGTCTGGGTTCGCAAATACTTCTCTTGCCGGGCAGATGATCTCCGGTACGCATCCTGCGAATCCAATCAGAGCTCCGTCCATTCCCGGGAACCAGCTTACGCACAGTGTCTCGTCATGACATGTGATAAGAGAGATGTCCGGGCACTCCTGACGAAGAAGACGTACGTCATGCTCGTAGATAGATGTAACTCGTGTTCCCATCTTGATACATTTAACATGATCGATCTCTTTGCACATTTTGATCAGTGTCTCTACCGGATAGAAAGCTTTGCTTGTTGCCGGATACAGGTGGATGATGATGTCGATGTCAGCTCCCTCTGCAACATCTTTTACATACTCGAACGGTGCATCCGGGTTCATACCGAATCTCAGCCACATATGTGGTGGCATAAGAAGGATTCCGTCAGCTCCTGCTTCCTTCGCTTCTTTTGCCATCTCGATAGACTCTGCTGTGTTCTCGCAGTTAACACCGGAGATGATTGTCATAACGTCTCCACACTCTTCTGCACAGATCTCTACAACACGTTTTCTCTCTGCTCTTGTAAGCCCTGTAATCTCTCCTGTATGTCCGTTACATACAAGTCCGTCCATTCCTTTTCCGTAGAATGTTTTGATCCATCTTAAGTATGCTCTGAATTCTGGTTCGTTGATAGAATAGTCATCGTTAAGCGGTACTGATACTGCAGGGAAAATTGTCTTGAATGTTTTTACTTTTGCCATTTTTATTGTCTCCTTTTTCTTCCGAATTTCATTATTATCAATTTCCAGAACTTTGCGCATTGTTCATTTTTCATATTACAAACGTTTGTTGTTTGCTATGTTTAGGTTATATCACACAATGCAATACCTGGTCAACGAATCAGGCCTCTCCTGCAATTTGTTGCATAAATCCAATTCACCTGCCATTTTCATGCAATTTATTGTGTATTTGCACAACAAACTGCATAAAGACTGAAAAATTAGTTTAAAAAGATAATTTTAACGAAAAGGCAAAAAGGAAGCTGCCGCTTCGCAATTTTATTGTTAAAGCGGCAGCCTCCTCTAAAAGGCATATTTTATCTTATAATAACATGGCAGAATTATTGCAGTATGTTTCTTAGTCTTCGAACTGTGTCATGTCTACTTCCGGAAGCTGGCTTCTCTCAAGGCCGAGAGCTACCCATGCTTTCTCTTCATCGTTCAGCGGAAGAACTGGTTTTCTCATAAGTGCTGACTTGAAGATTCCTCTCTGTTTCAGAGCTTCTTTCAGTCTTGCATGAGCTTCACCTGATGGCTGTCCGCCTCCATAAATTGCCTGGGAAATGTGGTAGATACGATCTGACCAATCCTGAGCTTCTTTTAATGTATGTTTGTCTGGGTTCGCAAATACTTCTCTTGCCGGGCAGATGATCTCCGGTACGCATCCTGCGAATCCAATCAGAGCTCCGTCCATTCCCGGGAACCAGCTTACGCACAGTGTCTCGTCATGACATGTGATAAGAGAGATGTCCGGGCACTCCTGACGAAGAAGACGTACGTCATGCTCGTAGATAGATGTAACTCGTGTTCCCATCTTGATACATTTAACATGATCGATCTCTTTGCACATTTTGATCAGTGTCTCTACCGGATAGAAAGCTTTGCTTGTTGCCGGATACAGGTGGATGATGATGTCGATGTCAGCTCCCTCTGCAACATCTTTTACATACTCGAACGGTGCATCCGGGTTCATACCGAATCTCAGCCACATATGTGGTGGCATAAGAAGGATTCCGTCAGCTCCTGCTTCCTTCGCTTCTTTTGCCATCTCGATAGACTCTGCTGTGTTCTCGCAGTTAACACCGGAGATGATTGTCATAACGTCTCCACACTCTTCTGCACAGATCTCTACAACACGTTTTCTCTCTGCTCTTGTAAGCCCTGTAATCTCTCCTGTATGTCCGTTACATACAAGTCCGTCCATTCCTTTTCCGTAGAATGTTTTGATCCATCTTAAGTATGCTCTGAATTCTGGTTCGTTGATAGAATAGTCATCGTTAAGCGGTACTGATACTGCAGGGAAAATTGTCTTGAATGTTTTTACTTTTGCCATTTTTATTGTCTCCTTTTTCTTGTATGAGATAACATGATTTTTAATGTTTCCTAACAACGCGCATTGTTCATTTCTTTCTATGCAAACGTTTGTTGTTTGCTATGATTAGGTTATATCACACAAAAAAGAGACGGTCAATAAAATAACCGTCTCCTGCAATTTGTTGCATAAATCAGATAAATAATGGCTTTTACTGCAATAAGTTTCCAACAAAATTCATTTTATCCGTGATACTCTCCATTATACTGGATCAATGTAATATCTTCTACATTCGTGATCTTCCGGATCTTCTCTGTGAAATCAAGCTCATTCTGCCGGCAGAACACCTCAACCGCCATCTCCGTCTTCTCTCCACGCATCGTCTTTGACTTTATGAAATATTTTATTTTTCCAAAGCTGCGGATAATTTCATCACCTGCCTCATCTCCCTGGTAATGGATCACGGCGATATAGATTCTGCCTTTCTGCTGCTTATGATAAAACAGATAGATCATAAGGATCATAACCGCTGCTGCAATCAACGCCAACGGATACATTCCTGCTCCGGTCGTGATACCTGTCGTGATCGCCCAGAAAAGATAGAGCAGATCCATCGGATCCTTCACCGCTGTACGGAAACGTACGATAGACAATGCACCGACCATACCAAGGGAAATCACAATATTCGTACTGATCGCCAGAGTAACCATGCAAGTGAGAAGTGTCATGCCGACCAACGTAACCGCAAAGCTCCGAGAGAAGATCACCCCTACATAAAACTTGCTGTAAACCATATAGATCACTGCTCCGAGAAGCAACGCCACGATCAGCGAAATTGCCATCTTCGGTGCATTAAAGCTGTCAAACACGCCGGATTCCAGCACCGACTTCTTAATCATATCTTGTACACTCATAATCGTTTTCTCACCTGTGTTTCATTCCAATATTCAAACCCATGTAAGTACTGTGACTTTTCATAACAGAGTATATATTTCGATACTGCTGTGAATTCCTGTGCATTTGGCGGAAGCAGATCACGCACGATCTGTGGAAGCATCTCTGTGAATTTCACTTCCATGACCAGCTTCCCCGGTTCCAGCACAGACAGTGTCGGAAGAGACGGATCAAAGATATCATAACTTCCGACCGCCGCACGCACATCACTGTCAAATGTAATCCTGACTGTCCCCTCGTCCATGATCCACGGTACACGGTCATAGTCAACGATTGTGCGCGGACGCATAAGATTGCTGACGCATTCCACATAAAATTCTCTGCACAATGGATAGGGACTCTTTAATAAAAATTGATAATCCCCATCAAGAATCCTGTAGAATTCTTCTTTTGTCAGCGGAGCGCTTTCTTTATAAATATAACTTCCGAATTTCTTCTTCCGCTCCAGTTTGATTGAACGGTCACTACAATCATAAATACGGATCCTATATTTTTTTCGCATCAGAACACCAGATTCCTTTTCCGCATAAGCGCTGTTGAAATAATCTTCAAAATAAAGACTGCGGATCATATAACCGTTTCCCTTTGCATTTGGATCTTTTTTCAACAAATGCTTCATCCTCAGCTCCAGCAGTTCTTTCTCACTGGTACTGATCAGATATTTCCACTCATTACGGAAGCGTTCTTTTGATAAATCATTCTTCATAAATATCTTCCTCAACATTTTGTCCGCCTGTAATGTAGAAGCATTTCATACCATAGTTTTTCCCATCATCGGTTACATAATAATCAAATGCATCCTGCGTCTTTCCAGATTCGTTTGTCGCACGGACACGGACGAAATACTGTCCGTCTGACGGAACTGTCGTCTCCGCTTCCGGAATCAGAAGACCGTCCTGACGGAATATAATCTCATTAAACTGATAGTCTTTCGCCACTTCAACCGTATACTTAATTGTCTCCGCATCAAAATCATAGGACGCATCCCAGTTCAGCTTCAAGGTATTTCCCTCGATTACCGGTACTCCAATATAAAATGGCATTGGTTTTTCCAGACTCTCCTTATAAAGCTCATAATTTTGTTCCACCTCGGAAGGGATCGCCGATGCAACTGTATCATATTTTGCTTCGGTCAGCGGTGCATTCATCCGGTCCGGCATCTGATTTAAATACTTCTGCGTCACTGTACGATATTTCTCTATCATACTGCTGATCCGCTCTACGCTGAGATAGGATCTCAGATCCTGGATCGCCGCGTCAAGTTCCTCACGAAACTCCTCGGACTGCAGACATCTCTGAAAAAGAACATTTCCCCAGTAATTACTGATTCCACATTCCCAGCTTCCCTGATCGGAACGATTTTGAATACTATATTCCGTTCTCATAAATGATCCATCATTGTCCCACGCAATCAAATACCAGGTATTTGAATTCTGTGGACTATATAAATATGTATTACGGTTCTGCGTATCTACATTCCCGGTCAGGATCTGATATGCCATCCAATACGTCAGATTTTCTCTGTCAAAATATTGATCCAGGATATTACCAATCGATTTTGAATTATCATTCAGATCCGTAAGCGTCTGGATCAATTTCGTATGGTCAGAATCTCCCTTGATCTCCAGAAGCTTTTCAAATGCTGTCTGATCATAGGTCGGATCGTCTTCTTTTTTTATCACATCTTCATAACGGTAAAACTCAAATGAATTGATCTTATACAACTGCCCATTTGAATCCATTCCATGATTCTTCATTCCCGTCTTGTTGAGCTGCTCCACCTGCGTATACAGTCCATAATCCTGAAATTCCGTGTTGTTCCCTTCGGTGAGATCTCGCACATACAAATGTACGAACTGGGTTCTGAGAGACATCAACTGTGGGATTCCCTTCAAAAGATCATAAGACAGCTTATTGCGGAAACGCATTCCCTCTGTCTGGTGTTTATTCAGGTTGATCGTACGCTGTCCTCGCCAGGTTCCTTTATTCTTTTTCAGTTCTATCTTATAATTTTTCTGTGCATTACTGCTTGAAGTCTGCCCTCTGATCTGCACCGTCGCATTCGGCACATTTTCACCGTAACCAACCTCTCCACTCTGTGGACCAGACTCATCTCCAACCTGGAGGAGCGCCGCTGTCTGGTAACGGTCTACTCCCATTTTGTCATAATCATAAGCCGAATAACTGTTGATTTCCTTCCAGGTATGATTCGTACCCTCTGAAGAATTTCCTTGAGAAACCGTAAGATACATTGTCACAACACTCGTCTCGTCATCATTTTCATAGAGGCTATCCTTATCTCGAAGATGAACGTCATTGATATCCTGTGTCTCGGCCTTTTCTATTGTTTCTTGTTGCTCTGTCTTTGTTTCTGAAGCATTCCCTGTTTTCCCCGAAGCTGTACATCCCGTCAGGCAACAGGACATTCCTAATAAAAGGGCACATCCCAGTGCAATTGATTTATAATTTTTCAAGCTCGTCTCCCCTTTCTATTTTCTCTTCCAGAAAGCATCCTAACCGTGTGAAAAATCCTGTTTTATCTTCCGCCACGATTGGTTGTACACTCAAAATATAATACGGAAGTTTTTTAATAAAATATCCAAGCCGCAGCGTACAGATCAGAAAGAATACTGCACTTCCAAGTAAAAATCCAAAGCCATAGTATACTTGCGGGAAAAATAGAGATATACAGGTAAATCCTGTCGTACACGCCGCAAACATTCCTGTTGCATATAATGCTCCTTTATAATCTGTAAAATACAGTAGGATCAGCATCATTGTATTAGCAACCGCATAAAGTCCATAACCGACACACAGTGTCCTGAAATAGCCTTCCATAAGATCATTAAACCCAAGCGGAAGATAGGTCAGGAGAAGCTGTCCTACAGAAAGCGCCAATGCCGTTGTAAGAAGCTGCTTCAGTGCCGTATACTTCAGCTCCATATTCAAAACTTCTTTCATCTCGTTTCCTGCCTGTAAAATATCTTTAATTTCTCCTCTGTCATTAAACAGACTGTAGTAATTCCTGTATTTCGGATAGAAATTCACTTCCACCGACACAACGAAATTAACTGTCGTTATAAGAATCGTCAGATATGCGATCATTGCAGGAACATCGTGATACGGAGCACCATAGAATAACCCCTGTACATGTACATGGATCGGACTACACCACATAATAACCAAATGTGCAAAAAGTCCGATATTCGTAAACAAGCCTATAAAAGCAAGCGGAAGGAATTGATCCACCCATCGCAGAAAGAAAAATGCACTGCTCTCACTCTGTGGAAAATAACGGTATAGCAGTGTCACATCCCACAGAAGCATGATCCCATATCCGATCGTTACAGCAATCATCATTGCCTCTACATGTGGAATTCCGATCAAAACCAGTAGAACTCCAATCAAAAGCGACACTGTCACTGCCGACACAAACGATAGAAGTATCCCTTTATAATCCTTTATCGCGGTCAGATAACTCATCGCATTCCATGTGACGATCAGTTCTCCGAAAAACTCCAGACACAAAAACTGGTCAATCAGATTGATTCCGGAAAATAAAAGAAAGATTCCGTACATGATCCCTCCTACAACAAGCAGAATCGTTGTCGATCCCCAGAAGGAAGGAAGTACTGTTTCATGTCGTTCTTCATACAACATATCCGCAATATATCTCGTCACAACCATAGAAAAGAAGCTTGTCACAGTCAGCGAAGCGAGAAGTGTATAAGTAATCATACAGTTTAAAAGTTCCCGGTTATGCCTTGTCGCGCCGGTATGATCACAGATAAAGGTAATCCCAACCAGCAATACAATACCAAGCAACATCGGACCTGTACAGATAATTCCGGCATATCCATAGGCTTTCGCAGTCGATGCAATTCCACTTTTCTGGAATAATTTCTTTAACTCAAATCCGATTCCGGCCATCTGCTTCTTCTACCTCCCGATACATTTTCCGATACTTTTCAATCATTTCTTCTTTTCGATAATACGCCTTTACCCGTTTCTGTGCATTTGCGCCCATACGAAGTCTTCGCGTTCTGGAAGCACACATCTGATCCATTGCCTGCGCAAGTCCCTCACGATACATTGGCGGAACACAATATCCTACGGATCCATAACAGTCCTCCTCGTTCCCGTCCAGAAGTTCCCTGCAACAGCCCACATCCGTAGTCACACAAGGACGCCTTGCGGCAAATGATTCCAGGACAGACAACGGCTGTCCTTCTGATATACTCGTCAAAATTGTAAAATCCAGCTTTTCCATATAGGAGATAATATCCACGCGGCCTGTAAAGATCACATTTTCCAAATGTAACTGATCGACCAGCGCATAGCTTTCCTGCGCATACTCCTCATCATCAACGCCTCCCATAATATGGAGCCGCACATGATCTCTTTTCGTACACAGCTCATAAAACGCATAAATCATTGTCTTGATATCCTTGATCGGCGCCAGACGCACAACTGCGCCAATATCAACCCATCCGTCTTCTTCTTTCAACGGAATAGAAGAGAGTCGTTCGTAATTGATTCCATTCTCAACTACACGACATTTTTCCTTGTCACATCCCATCTGAATCTGTGCAAGCATAGCATTGGTAAACAACGCTGAGACAGAAAAGGCTCTCGTATAAATAATATCCGACAACATATAAAAGAAGGTGATCCACTGCTTTTTAAATGCCGGCTGTACCCATTTTGCACGGATGATCTCTTCTTCACGCTCTCTTGTATAAATTCCATGCTCCGTCAAAAGCACTTTCTTCTTATAGACATATCCGCCGAGACACGCAAGAAGTCCTCCGTACCCCGTACAGATCGCGTGATAAACATCTGCCTTAGGCACTTCACTTCCCATCAGATAAAGAACCGGAAGCAGCATAGAGCGCATCGTGTGAAATGCATCCGCAAACGGAGTGTATGGATAATCTTTTATACAGCACTCTGTCAATATATTCAAAAACTCTTCACTTTTCAAAAAGGACATCGGGTTCAGTTTCTGGTCATAATAGAGGTGAAACAAAACCTCCCAGTCCGGACGTTTGCACAGCATCAGCTCCTTTAAGCTGTTCTTTTCTTCCTTCGTAAAAGCATGAAGCATTTTCCCTGAATCCTTCAGCCTCAGGGCATCATCCAGGAAAACCTCATGGACCTCGACGACATTTTCAGGAAGTTCGTAGACAAATTTCCCTCGATCCTTCGCATTTGCTCCGATCACCCACAGAACAAACTCATGCTCTTTCATTTCATTGATATACTGATGCATCCATGTGGATACACCGCCAAACACATAGGGATAACATCCCTCTAATATAAGACAGATTCTCACAACTAACTCCTTATCTGCCGCATTTTACTGCTTCGTATTTTATTCTGTTTTCTCGATGGTTACAGTCGGCTCCTTTGCCTTGAGCAAATAGAGGTTTCCGGTCAAATGCGTAAGTTTTCCTCCCGAAACATCTCCCGGTGTTCCTTCGTTGATCCGCACCATAAAATACACTTCATCATAAAAATTGTCGAGTTCCAGTCTGATCTCCTGATCTGTCACTGTCTTTGTAAATGTGACCGCTCCGTAGCGCTGGATCGCGCCGGACAGTTCCGAACCTGTAAGCTGTCTCAAGGACGGTGCTGAATCATCCAGCCAGTCCATATAATCACTTAAGTTCCCTTTCAATTTTTCCCAGCCAAGTGCCGCACCACGATCTTCGTCCAGAAGATCATCCGGATGTATAAAATGGCTGTTCACAAAATGCATGTTCAATTCAGACAATGCTGCCATCTTCATATAGCTATCAATGATCGCACCTGAAATGATACGAGGCTGTTCCACAATACCGTCCTCCGCCACTTCAAATTCCTGCACATAAGCAAACTCACCGGTGAAATAGTTACTGGCGATCGTCCTGATCTGCGGAAAATCCTCTGCAAGCATTCTCCTACCTTCTGCCGACAATACATTGGACGGTGGTACATAAACCGACATCGATGTGCTTGGAAATATTTTATCTCCAAATCGTACCAGTTCCTTTACAGCCTTTTTCATTGCCGACTGATTTTTCCAGGTGTCATATGGAAGCACATCGCCATAGTCCGTATTTGGGAGGCTTAACGGCTGATGATTGTATCCATGATATCCAAGCTCCCCGCCCTGATGGAGCAACATATTTCCAAAATATTCGAAGCGTTTGGTATCTTTCTGCTTCTCGATCGTCCCGTCTGTCGCATCCCCATAGTTCTCAATCATCACACCTGTATAACGGATACCATGATCAGAGGCAAGTTCCAGCATGTCCGGCCACCATACGTTCATATAAAAATTGCTGATGCTCATCTCATAATCACGTTTCACATAAGTACCGTCTCCATTTGGAACCGGTGACGGGAAGTCATCCAGATAAAATGCTGATCCATTGATCACCGGATAGATACCGACATCCGTAAGAAGACTGTAAGACGCTGCATAAAATCCACGGACTGCCTTCTCATACAATCCAAAATTATCTACTACAAACTTTCCTTTTCCATATTGATTTTCCCAGATAACCGGCTGACCGTTTTCATCCTCTACCTGCGCATGAACCTTCGCCTGCTCACTCAACTGCACTGACCAGGCAGAATCATAGGGATCTGTGATTTCATAAGCCTGCCCGCCGCCAAGCATAAAATCCGGTTCAAAATAAATACTGTCTACAACCGTATTTTCATAACCTGAAGAAATAATTCCAAGCTTCTGCTCTATTATCGATGTATATGCCGTTTTCTGAAGAGTCATCGCAAAGAGTGCATTTCCACCTTCCGAAACCCAGTCACACAGTTCCAAAAGTTTCTCTTTCAATGGACTGATATCACTTAATAATACAACCACTGTTTCATACTCATCATAGTCAGGGATCACAGAATCACTCTGCAGATCGACTACGTCCGTCCCAACCTTCATATCTTTAAATATTTGCTGAAACTGTGTCCAGGCCTGTTCACTTGCTTCATCCGCACTGTTACGAAGGACCAGACAGGTCTTCGGCAATGACTTCACAGCCGTCTGTTCGGTGACTACCTCTTCTCGATCGAGATACGCAACTTTTCTATTCTTTTCTGTATATTGAATACCACTTCGTTCAGCAAAAAGAACAACTGCCATCATCATAAAGACGCACAGGATTACTAACATGCTTTTAAACGGAAATGTTTTCAATGATTTTAATCTAACCAAAAATCCAATGCCTCCTTACTCTTGGAAGACAGATAAATGTGTTCCTCCTGCATCTGTCTTAAACACTTCTGCAACTCGGATGCCATTTTACGTTCCGCCAGATACTGTATCTTCAGAGTCCAGAATTCTTCTCTGTGATGCCATTTCTGATCCATAAGTTCCAGAATTTCTCCCGCCTGAACATAATCTCCGTTTTTCATCAGATTTTTAAACAGGCACACACATGTATGGAGCGTTGCTTTTATCTTCAGCTTTTGATTCAAAAGCCGGATATAACGAACCCGCTGTTCTTTCTCCATCTGTGCTTCCAGAATCCCCTGATTCAGATATTCTTCCATAAAATTACAATACTGATCCAGAACTTCGGGATCATTCGGAGATGCCGCATACAGTTTTTCCAGTTTCTGCAACCGGAAGTCATACTCCTTAGAGAGCTCAACCATAGCTGTGATCGCATAATGAACCACCTCTACATCTTCGTTCATACGAGCCTGTTTCAGAATGTCCATGTATTCTTCCGGATCGTCGTTTAGCACATCCATGATCAGCTCACGTCGTACCCCCGGCTTATTGATCAGAAGTGCTTCCTCCAGAGGAACAATCTTCTCATCCATATCCGAAGCTGCCTGAAAAATATTTTTATAAATCTCTTCATTCACACGAAGCTTTTCCACTCCCGGCTCTATTCTATTGTCTCTTTTCGTCAGCCTCTGTAAATGCAAAAGCAGCACACATATCGTCCCCCAGAAAGGAACAAAAACTACAAGTCCGATCAGATATTTTTTCGCTTTCAGAAAATGTGTCTTTATTCCCATCCAGACCAATACACAACAAACAATATGTAATAGGATCAGAAGTATCCCAAGCACTGTTTGAATCATAATATCTCTCCCACAAATATGCCGGTCACAATCTGTTGCGACCGGCAATAATTCTTCGCTTCTCTTTCTTTTCTCACTTAATCCGCACTCTCGACAGCATCGATTTCATGACATATAAATCCGCCCTTCTCCAGTCTTGCAAGAATGATCGGCAATACTTTCCTGTCCGTCTGCGAAAGAATGAGAAACAGCTCTTCTTTTTCAGAAATTCCCCAGACATCATTTTCACGGACAGACTTCTGCAGCACTGCATCCGCCTCTGCAAGTGACATCTGCGGATAATCCAGCTTTAGAAGCGTATAGGATGCCAGCTGTTCTTCTCTCATAGCATGAAATGAATACAATCTCTCTTCAAAATACTCTGGTTTCAATGTACTTGTACCTGACACATACTGCCTGCTCTTAACCGCTTCCTGGTATTCCAGCGCACGCAAAAGAGCGGTCTCCACCAGACCACTGAGAACCTGGAACAAATTCAGATAATAAAGAGAAAGCTGCTCGCCCTTTACATCCTGAATAAAAATCAGCATCACGAGCTCTCCGTCTTTTTGAATTCCTTTCATACACATTGGATATCCTTCCAGGAACTCCCGGTTTACCCATACATTTCCGGCTTCTACTGCCTCATTTGCCTCCAGATAATCCTTCATACAAATAGAATTAGCAAACACATCTTTCATTCCTTGTGATGCGATCGTAAGTCGTCCGAACTGCTTTTTCTTTCCCACCGAATAGATTGCAATCGTATGATTCTCAAGAACAGATTCCATCACATGAAGCGTTTCGATAAAAAGATCCTGCGGAAGAAAGACATCAAGTTTTTTCGTAATGTCAAAAATCTTACCAAAACTGTCTCGACTTCCCAGAATCTGCTTCTTGTATTGACGCTTATCCCGAAGCGTCTCCTGATACATTTCCCGCGCAAATAAAAATTTATCCAAAATAAGCTTATTTTCCGCTTTCATAAACCGAACATTCTCAGTATTCTTCAATCGTACATATCCACAGATTGCGCTGACAGCGAAATAAAAGATAAATGGAATCCAGTTCGACGGTTCGTAAAAAAGTGTTGTCCATCCGATTCCAGTCTTTGCATATGCCACCAACAACGAAAGGGATTCCAGTCCTGCTGATGCAAGTCCATAATTAATACCGTATAAACTGCTGAACAGCACGATATATACCAGCCGCAGATCGATCATCTCAAACTGCACCTGATTCCCTGCCACTCGGTTCAGTACCTCGAACACAAAAAATGTGAGCAACAGCTCGATGATTCTTACAACTGTCGCATGACTGTTGAGAAAGCTCTTCAAAGCATCTATCTTTCGGATCTTATAATTTGTCTTCTGACAATACTGTGCATATATTTCCGAGAGATCTTCCAAAAAAGAAATCTTCGGAAACCAGCCATATTCATTCCTCAATATCTTGTCAGTGACTATTCTCTCCTGAATCATCGCATCTGCAAGATATGTAATGTGTGCGAATGGAAATATCTGCTTAAGCTTTTCTCCGAGCTGTTCAAAGGTAAAATGAAACACTTGCGGAATCTGAAGATAAGTACTCTCCTCATTCCAGTTATCAAAAATCTTATATAACAGGTCCGCAAGATCACTCAGAGCAAGAAAATACATTTCCTGAGATGGTGCTTCTTCAAAGAGAATCGACTTTTGATTGAGTGCTTTAGAAAATAATTGAAAGAAATAATCCTCCTCGTAAGTGCCGGAATAAAGGTACGGCGCACGCAGAATCTTAACAGAAATCTGATGCAGTTCGCAATACTGCCTGCAGAACTCCTCTACGGTACGAACCATTAATGTCTTTCCGGTCGTTTCTTCATACAAACCCTCCGGACCGGTAATATACAGCAATCGTGAATTCGTATTTCCTTTATAATAATGTAATACTTTACGTAAAGTCTCAAGCTCACCGTCTTTCTTCCCATGAAAGGTGAGATAATTAGAAAAATAAATCACACCCTCAAATTCATAAGTCTTAAAGATATCTTCAAATTCCTTCTCTGCGTGTGGCATTGGATGTACCGATATCCCCTTGCGACGATCTGACTTTAATGCAGTCTCTCCAAGCAGGAGAATCTGACACTCCGGGAAGGCCTCCTTAATAAATTCAGTTGTGATATATCCGATGTTTCCAGTTACTAATAATTTCATAAGATGATAGCCTCATATTACTCATTTCCTTTAGTATAACATTTTTCCTTTCAGATTAGAATAGACTAATCTTATACAAATTATAGCTGATTAAGCGCCATTCTATAACAAAATTCACTATGGTAAAACATTGAAGTCACACCGCACCGTCACCCTGTTCTTTCCATCCAGCGTACAGGTGAACAAACTCAACGCCCACTCTCCGCTTGTCATATCTTCCACGCTTTGTGGAGTCAGTGCCTCTACCGCCGTCACTTTGTATTCGAACCGGTTCCCGGCCGCATCTGTAAAGATCACCTCGTCACCGGTCTCAAGTTCTTTCAACTTCCCGAAATGTGTTCTGTAATTATGTGCCGCGATCACAAGGTTATCCAGATAAGCACTTCCCGAATAACGGCAAGGTGCTTTCTTCAGAAGCGGGTAGCTCCATTCGCTCAATACCGGAAGCTTCAAGTCGATTGCCGGTATCTCAAGCACTCCGATGCACGCTGCGCCATCCAGCTCTTCCAACATGACCTCCGGCATCTCCATCTCCGGGTTCAGCTGATAATCCGGTATCTGTCCGTCAGATTCATCTGCCTGCTTTCCCTCATCAGAAATGTTCTGGTTTTTGTCTCTATATTCTTCCAACAGCTTCTCTTTGCTTTGCTCTGCCCGATAACCGTCCCAGAGATTGTATACAGAAAGAGCAAGGGCTGCCGCGAAAAGCAGCAACCCTGTGATTGTAAATATCTTTCCTATCCAATTCTTTTTCTTCTTGCTCATCGATTCTTCTCTTCTTTTCTATCCCGTAAAACTCTTCCCACCAGCAGACAGATCGCACCTGCAAATAAAAGCACAAGTACCGGCCACCAGAGCTGTCCTGTCTGTGGGAGCTTGTCTGATGTCTTGTCTGTTATTTTATTTGTTGTCTTATCCGTCGGCTTCTTCGATGGTGGATTCACTTCTCCATCCGACTTTCCCGGTTTCTTCGCTGTATTTGTCAAAACAACTGTATTTCCTTCACGCGTAACAGCAACGGTATACCCATTCGGCACATCTGCCTCAGACACGCTCCAGCGCATCAGCGTGGAAAGATTCTTCCATGTATAGGACCACTGGTTTTCTTTCGTAAGTGTCTGGCGGTCAGCGACTGTTGTATTCCCTTCCACATCTGTCTGCAGCAGCTCCACCACGATAGAATCCGGACGTTCTTTCTCCTGATCCTGCTTCCACACTTTCAATACATGAATCTTCGTCTCTTCTTCCTCTTCTGGTTCTTCCGGCTTTCCCGGTTTGTCGTTCTTCTCGAACTTCAGAACCGCTGTCACCTGATACGGATCCATTCCCTCGGAAGTTCCCTGTGAATCCTCCGGCAATGCGATCAATGCTGTCTGAGGCTCATAGATCTGTGTCTTGCCATCTTCCTGCTGCTCTGTTGTCTGTCCCAGCACAAGATAAAGACCCCGGTTAAGATCTGTAAAACATACTTTCCTGTCCGAACCTGATGCCAGCACTGCATCTGCTGTGATTCCGTCACGTCTTATATAGTCCGCCAGTGCATCCGCTGTCCCCTGCCAGCCCTCCTGGTTCTTCTGCTCCAGTGAGACCGGATACTTCCGGAATCGTTCCGTCAATGTAAAACTGCCCGACTCCTCATACTCTGCCACACGGTACAGAGACAATTCCATCCCCTCAACCGGGCAGACAATCGAGATGCTTCCCTTCTGTGTACTCTCTTCTTCCGCTGCCAGAACCGGACTGCCCTTTGAGATTCCGAGTATCCCGGTCAGCGCAATGAGAAATGTCAACACATATATCATATAATTCCTGTCTCTGTGGCGGATTCTTTTCTTTGGACTTCGCATATTCTCCCTCCCACTGATTGATTTATTTCTTATTCTTTTTCTTTGAACGACCAGCGGACCAATCCGCTACAAGGAAACTGATGATTAAAAGAGGAATTGCAATACATACTGCAACCAGTACACTACTTACCTTCGCCGCATCTGATGTAACTCTCACATCACTTCCTGCACGATTCTCGATTCTGTGTCCACGTACCAACAAACGATGCGTATTAATACCATAAGGCGTACAAGTAAATAAAGTACACAGATCCTGTCCTTCCTCAATCTGAAGAAGTCCATAATCCTCAGGCTCTACAATCGCAATCTGATCTACTTCATATGTCAGTACCTGATCATACACATGAAGCGTGAAAATGTCTCCCTTCTTCAATCGGTCCAGCTTCGTAAAAAGCTGTGCACTCGGAAGTCCTCTGTGCCCGGATAAAACACAATGCGTTCCACTTCCGCCTACCGGTAAACTGGATCCTTCCAGATGTCCTATCCCAACCTGCAAAACGGATTCATCCACTGTATGATAAATAGCAAGCTCACATCGAATCTCCGGAATCTCAATATATCCCATCATTCCCGTACTATCTGCATTCAATAAACTTTTGTAAGTATTCAGTTCTTCTTCCGTCGGTGTAAAACGCCCGGCATTCGATAAAAGGGCTTCATTATATGCCTTCGCCGCATCAATCGCATCCTGCTTTTTCTGCTTGTCCATCTTCTCCATCGCATCCGAATAATTCGCAACCGCTTTCGTCTGATGTAATGAATTCCAATAATTACTCACTGTTGGATACAACAGTAAGGACAGGCCTGTAACAAAAACAATCACGGTAATAATCGTTGATATCTGTTTTTTCATCTTGCTCTTACAACCCTCTCCTTACTGTTGTAAAGGGAATGCTTCCCATTCCCCTTACAACAAATTTAATCCTGTTACTGTTCACACTACGTGCGATTAGCAACTGTTCTTTATTTATTTAGAGTCTGTTCTCTTCTTTGCAATCAGTACAACACCAGAAATGAGTACTAAGAAAGCTCCTGCGATGTAGAATATAGTTGTACCAATACCACCTGTGAATGGAAGGATTGTGCCGGTATTATTAATAACCTCAACTTCCTCTGCTGAGTTATTATCAGCTAGTATACTTACTTTTTTTGTTCCATCATCAATAAGTTGAATCTGAATGCTAATTGGATTTTTCAATTTATTGTATCCATTTGGAGCCTTAATCTCTTTTAATGAATATGTTCCTGCTTTCAATCCATTAATTTTAAATACTCCACCTTCAGGTGATACTAATAGCTCATTTCCATTTTCTGAATAAATATAATCATTTCCATTTTTCTCAAACTTACATATTGTTCCATCTTCTTTATATAAGTTAAACTCTGCATCCTTGAAACCTTTTTTACCGCCATTTGTTGTATACTTATTTACAGTAATACCACATACATATGTTTCTGTAATAGAATTTGTAGTTGTTTTTCCATCGCCATAAGACAACCAAGCTGTATTATTTATTGGAACATTAATCGGTGCGTTATTCTTTACAGTTGCTACATACTGCACAGTTATTGTGCAAGTATTATCAAGTTTTTCTAAATATTCTTCAGTAAACTCTATATGAAAAGCACAACCGTCTGTTATTCCTGAAGTTACAATTCTATAGTCTGAAGTTGTTAAATGCCCTGATCCTTTATTATCAAATATCTGAATTCCGCCATTTACTAATTCTAAACCAGCATCCATTTTATCATGCAACACATAATTTTTTGCCCCAACTCCTGCAGTAATATTAATTTCATACACAACCTGATCACCAATAAATGCGCTATCTTTTAACACAAGACCGCTTTCATTATTAATTTTCTTTACTACTGTAGGCTTCTCATTCTTTTCTTTTATTGTTGCGCTTGGCTTTGTTGTATCAAGACTGCAAAGCGCACCAGTACTTGAACCAACTAAATAATATCCTAAAGATAAATTATTATATGTAATATTTTTAGTAGAATCCGCATTAGTACCTTCCACTACTGTTACACCATTTTCACCATTTTTAATTGGGTTAATTTTGTCTTTATGATTATTTGCATATTCCAATGCACTTTTAGCAAATTCAGCAACTTTTGATTCGTCCCCATTCCAATGTACATACTCGTTCTTATCAATTGTTACATAATTCTTACCTTCTCCTGAATCAAAAAATTCTTTCCATTCATTAGCTACTTTATAAGAATAATTATCTCCGCTAAAACTCTCTAACTCCATAATTTTATAAACCGCATACTCTTGTCCTTGTATCGGATTTGTAATTGTTAAAGTTCCTTTTGTACCAGGTTGTGCTCCTTCTTCCGCATGTGCCACGCTCACATTTGCGCCCATTGAGATTACCATTACAAGAGCAAACATAATAGCTGCAATCTTCTTAATAACCTTCATTTTTCTTCCTCCTTGTTTTTCTGTTACCCCCCCCCCTCCGATTTTTTCAGGTCAGGGAAACACACTCTCTTTTGTTATTTTTTTGTATATCTTAACAGCATACGCAGGCTTGCTAAGAGCATTAATATTATTCCTGCTAATCTGTAAAGAAGAGTTCCACAACTGCCGGTTGTCGGCAGCATTTTTGTATGGCTTTGATTTGTCACCGTTACTGTTTCACCACACTTAGCAGCATTATTAGAATATGTTACTATATACTGCTGTTTGTTTATTGTTGCTTCTTGTGAAGCTTTAATCGGTTGTTTGTTGTCATCCAACTCGAATACATAATATGTTGTATTTAGCTCTTGGTTCTTAAACTTTGCTGTCTTCTCTCCCGTATCGCCCGGATTATATTCAATAGAAACTATTTCCAGTGGATTACCCTCTCCATTAGCATTGTTATAAAGACCAAAACTATACGTTCCACTTACTGGATTGCGAGAATTTCCGGCTGCGTTATTGATAAAGTCTTTTTTAACAATAATTCCTTGTTGAGCATTATAAACATCCAGATTAAATGACTGTAAATCATATGCGATCTTATATTGATTTGGGTTATTCTCCTTTTCACGATAATCAATATACTGTTTTACTCCCTCTGAGTATTGTTCGGATTCTTCCTTTTTTACACACATAGTATAATATGATGCCTCATCAAGAATATATCCGGCTATCGTTTGCGTCTCTTTCACTTCATAGATCGTATTGTAATTCAGTTTTGTAGCTTCTACGGTATAAACCCCAGCTTCATTTGTCGTTCCGCCTGTAACTTCGCTGTCTGATTTGCGTTGAATCTTATCTCCCACTAATGCACATTCATAAATGCTAAATCTAACACCTTGCAATTTATTATTCATATCATCCTGATCAATCTTATTAATTGTTAAAGGAGGATGTGCTGTACTTTCGGTGCTGCCACCTGCATTCAACGTATAGGAATAATTGTTAATTGTATTGGTCGCTCCTCCACCAGAAGAATATGATTTCCAATAAACTTCATTCGTAACATTTACTGTCTTGCCTGTATCCGGTGCAACATTTACTGTTGCTTCATATGTAATTTCCACTGGTGTTTTATCCGGGATTTCAATTTCAATAATCTTCGTCTTTGGATCATATTTTGTCTTAATATTTACACTAGTGTTATTTTGCAGATCTTTTGCTTTAACAGAACCACCAACTAAACTTAAATTATCTCCCAGCTTATCAACTATAGTTAATGTTTCTCCATCACCTGTTAATAATTGCTGACCACGTGCATTTGCAGTAATAGTATAGGTCAGACGTTGGCTTGTACTTGACTCTAGCATTGTGTAATTACTTTCGTTTGTCAGGTTATTCTTTTTCGCCAGATTATTGTCACTAATCGTTGCAGTCGCTGTGGCTGTAGATATATTTGTTCCGTCTGCATTTTGTAGCGTAACTTTATTAGTAAATATTTTTTGTACGCCACCAAGTAAAACATCTTTATCCGTTACTCTGCAGACAACCTGTACATCGACGGAACATTGATCTTCAATTTTCTTATCCACAAATCCTCCTAATTTAATCAATGCCTGTTTCTTATCATTACGCACATAGTAGATTGTGTTTTGAGATTGATTATTATCACTCGTTGATGTATTTTCTTTTTTTTCCCATTTCGTTCCAATCGTGTCTATTTCTTTTGACACAACTTTTGTTTCCTGCTTATTTGCTTCCTGACCCAACCATTTTATACGTATATATGCAAGTTCCATTCCCTCCGGAATTTCTTCCAGTACACGATAATCACCTTTCAGTTCTCCGGCATGGTTTACTTTAAATGCCCATGACGCATAGATGCCACTTCCTGTATCCGTCAGTAAATTTTTATCAATTCTGCCTGGATCATTTCCATCTTGTCCCGGTGTAGTTGTCGTCACCTTGCTTCCATTATAAGTGAACACCTGTCCCAGCTCTTTTAGAATATCTCCACCGTAATAAAGTTTTTGTTCCGCAGAGCCCATTTCTCTTTGTGCAGATTCAGGTTTTCCTGAATCAATTATAAAGACTCTATTTCTATATGTCCTTGGCGCACGATATGTATCTGGTAACCTCATAGGTTCTGTTCTGACAATAATATACAGATTTTGATTTTCTCCAAGTTCAATATCTTGTTTCGCCTCAATGAACATATCATTACACTGGTTCTTATTCCATCCCGGCTTTGTAGTGTTGTATGTAAGTGTAAACATATTCGCTATATTTTGTACATTACCACTTTGATTGTTCGATTCAAATTCCGTAAAATTTTTATAATCATTTTCTATTTTTCCTAAATTACCTTTGTAAATACCAGCTATCGAAGTTCCATCCGGATGCATAAAAGAATCTGTCACGTTAGAATCTCCATATATCGCATCCTTTATTTGAGTTCCCGCTTTTATTACGGATCCTTTTACTTCAATAATCCAATATAGCTGACCATTCTGCCATGTTGTTGCATTCTCTTCCGGCTTTTCATAATACCATGCCTTCTTTTGTGCACTTAAATTATAGTTACCGGTAATCGTCACTGTCTGTGAAGATTTTACAGCATCCCCAAAAGTAAAGTCTTGTCCGTTTCTTCTTGCTTTATCTAATTTAAATGTGTTGGTTACATTCTCTTTACTGATTGTGCCCAAATTTTTTGGGGTTGCATAATACTCAAATTGATATGAATAATTTTGTGACCTCCAGCCAATATCAGATGGTTTTAAACTAAAAGTTGATTTTCCATCAATATTAACCCACTTTATTTCTACATCTTTATTTGACACTTCATTATGTGCAGTTATTTTCATATAACCAACATATTGCATGTATTCCGGACTTAAGGTGTCTGTCATAGTAGCTTCTGTTACATCCCATTGCCCAAGTGTCTTATTAACAATGACTGTATATTTGTAGCTTCCTGCCGGAACAATAAAAGATTCTGAAGTTTCAGGAGTATTAGAGGTCATTTTAGAAAGACCAGCATCTGTGTATTCGTACTTCTCTTGATCAGAAGGTACCGAAACATCCTCATTTACTGTAAGGCTGTCCCCTTTCGTCTTCTGCACCCATGTGTACTCATTCAACCAAGTATCTCTACCAAACTCATCTATCATTCCATTCATTGGGTCGTTTTCGCCTTTGCTCTTATCACACGCATTATCAGCGGATACCCTATACCTGTTTGTTACCTTTACTGAGCCTGTCTTCATTACCGCATATACTTCCGGTTTCACTTTCACTTGATAAGTCACATAGTACGAATCACCCGGATTAACAATAATTGGATTCTGTTCTCCTCCCTTGATTTTAAATCGTGTAGGTTCACCCTCTTTAATATTACCCCAATCTTTCTTATACTCTTTATTACCATTTGCCCAAGATATTTCAAAATTAGGTATCTTTGTATCCTTACCTGATTTGATTTCATGAAGTTCAAACGAATCTTTATCATAGGAAATATATGGAAGCATTTTCTCATCCGTAAAATTTTGTAAATAATCCCAAAATACAAAATTCTTCAGCGGATAATTACTACCCTCATTATTTAGAGTAAAAGACAATTTATACTTAATAATATAATTTCCATCTGTATCTTTATCTTTAACGGTCAACTGATTATTTGATGTATTCGCACTATTCAAGATATCTTTTGAGATATTATAGCTAATTTTCGGTTGGAATGTATTTTCCACATGCCCTTTATCATAAACCTGATCATTCGACCCTTTTGTATATAAATTCGCTACATTCGTAATGTTTTGACCATTCTTTGTGTTTATCAGTCCCCCTTTATCCTTTAACTTGACAAAATAAGTCAATGTCCGGATTTCTCCTGCCTTCATCTCTGCAATATTCCATACAAAGCTTCCCGGTTCTGTAACAGCTGTAGTATCTGTGATTGATTCCGGAATCTTTTGTCCCGAATTTGCTTCATTTGTTAAATAAATCGTTCCTGGTGCCGGTCTGCTCTCACTGTTTGTAATCGTTTCATATGGATTTTGTTGGTTCGCTGTGGAATCAAGATTTTTTTTAGTCTTTTCAATACCAACATAATTTACCAGATTTTTATTCTCTGTAAACTGATCAACTACATATAGATTCTTAATTCCATCTTCACCCGCAGTAACAGTAATAGTATATTTAATATAATCACCGCTTTTATCTTCTTTTTCTTTGCTGCACTGCTTGGTTACTGCAACCGTTCCATAGTGTTCATTATAATCCGTGCCTAAATTGATTGTGATATCACCCTTTGGTGTCTTGACGGTTGTCTGTCCATTTTTCTCTGTTACTGAGTTTAATTTGAGTTCAGCAGATGCGAAGAAATTTCCACTAATTGTTGAATTCGTACCCAATTTTTTTAAATATTCATCGTTATATGCAACAACTACTTTTCCATTTGTATCCACAGTGATTGTTCCGATCACATCACTATCTTGTGTCATATTTTTTGTAGTTGTCTCTTTAATTTGAAATTCTTTAGGAAGATTATAAACAAATTTTCCATTATGCTCTATTAAAGTTGCTACCGGAATAGATTTAAATACAACTTTGATATTCATGCTCAAATCATCTGGAGTATCGATTGTTTGTCCTTTATCAACTTCTACTTCTTTGCCGTTCTTTTTATATGTGAATGTAACTGATGTGATTTGATCAGTATGGTCATTCAGCACATACTCCCCTGTCTCACCAGGTGTTTCTGTTGTTCCCGTTCCACTTGACGGCTCTGGTTCCGCCGGTACTACTGATTCCTCTGGTATTACAGATTCTTCTGGAGTATTTTTTCCCTCTTCGTTTCCATTCGCATCATTCCCAGAAGCGTCTGGCACAGTTCCTGCATCTTCCCCCGAGTCAGACAAGTCATTATTTATCGACGTACACTCCGCTGTATGGACATGTTCTTCTTTCCCACAGATCAGTTCCTGACTCTCTGAATAACACTCCGCGCTATGCGTATGCTCTTCAATATTACATTTCTTACTTTCCAGTGTGATAGCCGGCAGAATCAGTGCATAAACTGTCCAAAAAACTACAACACAAGAAAGACAGAGCAATACCTTTCTCCATCTTTTCGTTCTGGTCTTATCTTTTATTAAGTTTTTGAAATACTCTGTTCTCCAATTTCTCTGCATTACTCAGCCTTCTTCCGGTTTCGTATCTGCTGTCTTATTCCTTTTCCGTCCTTCCCTTCGATACCATCTTTTATTTTTGTTTCCAAGTTTTTTATTGTATACTTCCAAATTCTTTCAATGGCCAGATTCGAAATACAATCTTTCCTTCAATCTGATCTTTTGAAACATCACCAATCGCAGCACTTCTTGAATCTACGGATACGTCTCGGTTATCTCCCATAAGAAACCAACGTGATTCCTCTACCTGATGTGGAAGCTCTACATCACAATTTCCCAGTGCTTTCACGTCTAAATAGTCTTCTGTCAGTTCTTTTCCGTCAACCGTCACATTTCCGTCCATGTCAATATCAACCCACTGTCCCGGACCTGCGATCACACGCTTCACAAGAAGTTTATTTCCTTGCCAGAATGCAACCACCTCTCCGGTTTTTAACTGATTGGTCTTCACCGATACTACGATCTGCCCGGCTTCCAATGTCGGTGACATGGAAGAACCGTAAATCTGCAGAACCGGCATCCACAGGGTTGCCACCAAAACAGAGATTGCCGCAACTACAAGCAGCACTGCGATCGTACCGCGGAGTGTTCTTTGATATACCGCCCGGTGTCTCAGCCTCTTCTGTTCATTCTCAACTTCTTCTATTGTAGGGATATTAACTGAACGTTCTTTCTTCTTCACTACTCTAATCTCGCATGTTCTTCTTGGCCTGCTTTGTCAGGCGTGCCAATTCTTTTTCCTTTGCTTTTATCGATTTAAGATAGGTGTCAGCAGCTTCCTGTGCCGCCTGGAATACGCCACTTAGCTGTACTGCCGCATCTGCGATCGATCCTGCTTTCTCCATCGTGATCTCTCTGGCCTGAAGCTTTGCCTCTGCCTCATCCAGCCTGGTCTGAAGCTCTATCTCCCGCTTCTTCATCTCATAGATCAGATCGATCAATTCGCTTCTTCTTAGATGCTTCAAATCGTTCTTCATACATCATCGACTCCTTTGTCCTGATTTATGATTCTTATAGTAAAACGGTTCGTTCAAAACCAAGACATATGTCATTTTATACTAAACAAATTATGTTATGCACACCTGATCTTGTCAATTAATTTTGTTCATTTTTTATACATTCTTTTTTCATAATTTGTTCTTTTTTTCACAAAATATATCTTTTCTTTTTTTATTTCAAAAGTAGCTTATATCCTTTGTGTTATTTTACTTTTTTTCTTTTCTTTATTTTATATTCTTTGTTATTTTTCAACAATATGCCAAACAGCTCTGTTTGCTTGCACTTTTTGTCACTTGATTAGTGCGAAACGTTTCGCTTTCAAGCCAAGGAAAAGCCGCCGGAGACAGTTTTTAAGATTTCTCTCAAATTTCTGTCTCCGGCGGCTTATCATCAACCGTAATTAATCATTAAAATTCAGCGATCACTGTCTCGCCCTGTACTGCGTCCATACCTGTGTGCAGCTTCATATCCGGATAATCATCTCCGTTTGTAACAACGAGAATACATGTTTTCTCATATCCGTGTGCTTTAATCTTCTCCGGATCAAATGAAAGCAGCTTGTCTCCTGCGTTTACCTTATCTCCTTCTTTTACGAAGTACTCGAATCCGTCACCTTCCATATTCACAGTGTCGATTCCTTCATGGATCAAAATCTCTACTCCGTTCGCAAGTGTAAGTCCAACTGCATGTCTGGAACCTTCCATCAGCACAGATACTGTTGCATCACATGGTGCCACGATCACATTCTCTTCCGGCTCGATTGCAAGTCCATCACCTAATGCTTTAGATGAGAACACCTCGTCTTTTACTTCCTCGATTGGTACTACTTTTCCTGACAGATAAGCCTTTACAACGAATGGCTTATTCTCTTCTGCAGGAGCCTGTTTTTTCTTGAAAAATGAAAACATACCTACTTCTCGCCTCTTTCTTTTAAACATTGTCCATTGGTTTCAATTACGTTCTTATACCAGTCAAATGATTTCTTCTTTGTACGTCTAAGCGTTCCATTTCCATTGTCATCTTTATCGACATAGATAAAGCCATAACGCTTTTTCATTTCACCGGTTGAAGCACTAACTAAATCAATGCATCCCCATGAAGTATAACCCATAATTTCCACACCGTCAATCTCTACGGCATCCATCATAGCCAAAATGTGTGCTTTCAAATATTCTATACGGTAATCATCTTCCACATAGCCATTCTCGTCCGGCTGGTCTGTCGCGCCGAGTCCATTTTCTACAATAAAGAGTGGTTTCTGATATCTGTCATATAAAGTGTTCATTGTAATACGCAGTCCCAACGGATCAATCTGCCATCCCCACTCGCTTGCTTTCAGGTATGGATTTTTGACTGTTGCGAATACATTTCCATCTGTTGTATCAACGCTCGCATCCGCACTTGCGCATCTGGAAGAGTAGTAAGAAAATGAAACAAAATCAACTGTATTTTCTTTCAGGAGTTTTTCATCTTCTTCTGTAATATCGAGCTGGATTCCTTCTCTTTCGAAGAATTTCTTTGCATAAGCCGGATATTCACCTCTTGCCTGTACATCAATGAAGAAGTAATTTTCACGATCTTTTCCCATCGCTTTCCATACATCTTCTGGCGCACAGGAGTATGGATATGTCTGACCTGCTGCCAGCATACATCCGACCTTATTCTCTGGATCGATCTCATGAGCGATTCTTGTTGCTTCTGCAGACGCTACCAGCTCATGATGTGCCGCAAGATATTTCGCCTGTGTCTCATTTTCTCCTTCTTTAAAGACAAGTCCTGCCCCCATAAATGGAAGGTGAAGGATCATGTTGATCTCATTAAATGTCAGCCAGTATTTTACAAGACCTTTATAGCGTGTAAAAAGTACGGTTACGAGTTTCTTATAGAACTCGATCAGTTTTCGGTTCTTCCAGCCTCCGTACTCTTTCGTCAGATGAATCGGGCAATCAAAGTGTGTGATCGTAACAAGCGGCTCAATTCCGTATTTGTGGCATTCTTTAAATACATTTTCATAGAATTGAAGTCCTGCTTCGTTTGGTTCTGCGTCATCACCGTTTGGAAAGATTCTTGACCAGGCAATCGACAGACGGAAGGTCTTGAATCCCATTTCACCAAGAAGTGCGATATCTTCTTTGTAATGATGATAGAAGTCGATTCCTTCCATTGCCGGATAGATATGTTCTGTATCCGGCTCTAGTGTCTCTCCATGTCCAAGCATTACCTTGAATCGGTCTTTTCCTGCCGGACATATATCGACATTGGCCAGCCCTCTTCCATCCACATTATATGCACCCTCACACTGATTTGCTGCTGTTGCGCCGCCCCACAAAAAATTTTCCGGTAAACTCATCTTACTGCCTCCTGCTGAATTTTTCTGATTTTCAAATTTATTTTCCCATGTAAAGATGCACCATTCCTTCAACGCCAAACGGTTCAATTGGCAGATAATGGCTGATTGCATCTCTCATCTGTGTACCTAGTGTATTTGTTACCTCAATTGCCAGCCGGTTCTCACCCTCTTTAAGAAGTCCTGTCAACTCAAAGCGATATGGCTTACAGATACGAACACCTGCGGATTTTCCATTTACAAACACTTCCGCTGTCTCATAGGCATTGCCCAGATCAAGCCAAATACTTCTTTCTATATTTTTCTTTTCTAGCTGGGTTGTTCCTTCATAGCGCACGGTTCCGGATTTATTTTCAAATCCTGTAATGCTGCTGATCAGATCCAGCTTTTCTGTCGGAACTGTTTCTATGAATTCTGGATAGGAGCAACTGTCTGCAAATGTTACTTTCCATTTTTTCGGAAGCAGATCTGTTCTGTCTTCCATTCTATCATCTGTACCAAATGATTTCTTGCCACTTCCTCTATCAAATCCTTCAGTGAAAGTGGCCTCCAACTCTTCCGCGATCACCTTCACTTGATTTTCTTCTCCCTGAAGAAATACCACTGATTCATATGGCTGCAGAATGAGCTGTGATTTCTGTGATACTTCTGTCAAAGTATTGGCAAATGCATCGTAACGGTAGACTGTATTTCCGTCTGAAATTGTCAGTTCTGTGTCGATTGTATTTCCGATATTTTCATTAAATAACATAAGACAATACACATTATTTTTCATATATTCTCCGACTGCAAGCTCCGGATACGCATTAGTAAATTTTACTGCCTGATATTGTCCTAATTCTTTCTGCACATCAAAGTTATAAATCTCTTTTTCAAGATAGATCACACGAACTCCCGACTGCTCTAATCTTCCAAGGAGTTCTTTGCCCTGCTGTGGCAGGAAGGTGCTGTAAGGAACAAGCATTACCTCAAAGTTCTGTCCATTGATGACATATTGTTTCTCTTTTACCTTTGCTCCTGCAAGATAATCCAGTGAAATGATATCAAAGCTGATCTGATGTTCTGTTAGTGCTCTTGCCGGTTTCTCGATTGGCATATACTCTCCGCCCCATTCCTGCTCAGCCGGGTAGAGCACTCCGACTTTCGCCGGGTGTGTTCCATCCCGGAACAATTCCATCAGACGATTCACATAATTACTGAATGTTGAGAAATACCGAAACTGCGGATTCATTCCATGCGCATAGAAATGCGGCGGACAGTCGAAGTCCGGGAATTTCTTTGGATCAAAAGCATGTGGAACAATGTGATTGATTCCACGGACGATCAGGTGATCTGCGATCCATTTCATCATCTTCAGTCCTTCGTTCCATCCGTAAGCTCCGAAGGCTTCACACATAGAATTACCGTTCTTGAGTGGATCTAAATGTGCTGCGGATGAAGCCAGTTTTGCGAGTGCATAGTGATAAAATTCTCCATTACTTCCACCTGTATTGAATGCGTCATGATGATAATTCATCCCCGGAACGATCTGACCTCCGATCACATCGATTCCTGCGTAGTCCATCGTCTCCTGTCCACGGAAATAATGTCCTGTTCCGTAACCGAGTCTTGCATGTGCGCCATTATCTTCAATCGTATGTCCAAGATACATCACACCATGTGCATGACACCAGTCTGAAAGAACATTTGTAAAATTATCACGATACAGCTTTGTGATCAGATCCATGTACTGGTAACGAATTTCTGCTTCGGCTCCGTTTGCATTTACCCATAAGAGTGGCAAATATTTTGCATCAAATCCCAGTTCTTTTTCAAGTCCTTCTCTCCATGGAAGAACCATGTCAGATCCGATACGCGCTTCTGTTCCTTTTTCATTTCCAAATCTCGGTTCGTCTGAGAAGAAACCTTCGATCAACGTTCCGAACATTTCTTTGTAATGTGCATAATGTGGTTCGTAGACCTCATCAATGAGAACCTGTGTTGCTTCTTTCACAAGCGGATTGAGGTAATCTTTCGTTGCCTCTTCGCCGCCTTTTCCGGTCAGGTAAAGAATGAAAATGCTCCATGCACCGTCTTCGACATCCAGTGTCAGAAGGCGTTTTTCCATATCCATACATTCTGTGATATCTGTCAAAGTCTCTGCATTGATCGGATCTCCCGGTTCAGTATAGCGGCTGATTCGTTTTGCCATGTAGACTTTCAGGATCTCCTGTTCCGGATCCGGTTTGTCCCACGGTCTTCCTTTCAAAAGTTTCAGATCGATACGCATCTGACGCATCGGTCCCTGCACATCATAGCGGCGCATATCAAGATATTTTTTCAAATACTGTGG
>OLFU01000615.1_pt1 | contig 40355 bp, 35 predicted proteins | sample 1605161 | NCBI WGS metagenome assembly OLFU01 (sample SAMEA3888914, study PRJEB22519) | human gut metagenome | biome: human gut; feature: human-associated habitat; material: faeces | place: Denmark | collected 2011
CGCCCACTGCGGATCCGCACGGTGGGTGGTGTGGAAGGGGCTGAGGATCAAAAGTTCTCACCCCTATCCGATTTCAGACGGCAGGAAAAAGGCCTCCGGATCCCTGGGATCAGAGGCCTTTGTCGCAGACGTCGCCTGATGGAGCTCTGAGGATCAGAGACGCTTGAGGAGGTTGACGATCATGTTGATGCGTTCCTCGACGGTTTCAAGGCGCAGGAACTCGCGTTCGGAGTGAAAGCCGCCGCCGGCGGGGCCGCAGCCGTCGACGACGGGGATGCCGGCCTCGGCCATGTGGTTGCCGTCGGAGGCGCCGCCGGCGTCGACCCACCGGGCGTCAAAGCCCGCTTCGGAGGCGGCGTCGGTGATCTTCTCGACGAGTGCCCTGGTGTTTTCGGAAAGCGGCATGGCGGGCGAGTAGCTCAGCTGCTCGACGGTCTGCGTGACGCCCTCGACCCAGGTCTTTTCGGCGAGCGCGCGGATCTTCGAGATGAGTTCGCGGCCGTCCTCGTCGTTCCAGAAGCGCAGGTCGAGCGTCACTTCGGCGTGGTCGGAGATGATGTTGGCGCCCGTGCCGCCGTGGATGAGGCCGGGATTGACCGTCGTGCCGCGGGTCTTGTCGTCGAGCTCGTAGGCGGCGAGCGCAAGGCGCATGGCGGCGACGTTGGCGTTGCGGCCGTCCTGAGGATTGTTGCCTGCGTGCGCCGTGAGGCCCTTGAAGGTGAAGCGGATGTTGGAGGAGCCCTTGCGGGAGCGCACGAGTTCGCCGCCGGCACGCGCGGCTTCAAAGACGAGCGCGGCCTTCGCGTGCGTGGAGAGCTCGCGGAGCCATTCCTTGGAGGCGCGGGAGCCGAGCTCCTCGTCGGGATTGAAGACGCACCAGACGCTCAGACGCTCGAGGTCTTCGGGACGGGCGTTGCGGCAGGCGTAGAAGATGGCGAGCACGCCGCTCTTGCAGTCGGAGCAGCCCGGACCGTGAGCCGTCGTGCCCTCGATCGAGAAGGGGCGCGCGGCGGCTGTGCCGTCGGGGAAGACCGTGTCGAGATGGGCGTTGAAGATGACGTCGCATTCGGTCGAGCCCGGCTTGTTGCGGCAGATGAGGCCGCGGCCCGCCGTCGGGCCCAGGTCGACGAGCTCGGCCTCCCAGCCGATCGATTCGAAGTGACGCTTCATCACCTCGGCTGCGGACGTGACGCCCGCACAGTTGGTCGTGCCGCAGTCGCGGTTGACGAGTTCGGCGAGGTCGCGCACGTATTCTTCAAGCATGCTCATGGATAATCCTTGTTTTCAATCCGGACTTTGGGCCCGGGCGGTTGAGTCGAATTCCAAAAGGATACCAAGTGATCCGCAGCGCCGCATCGGGATTTCCGAGAACTGGGACGGGGACGGGCCCGCAGGCGGCTGCCTGACGGGCCCTGAGAACCTTGCGAAGGCGGTCTGGCCGTCAATCAAGCCACTTTGCCTCGATGGACTTGAGTTCGCCGCGGCGATCCAGAAGGTCCCAGAGATAGTTCATCACGCGCGTGTAGTCGGGGTCGTCGACGGGCAGCATGAAGCCCATGTAGTTGACGGGCGTGAGCGGGTTTTCGAGGAAGGCGGCGTGGAGGCGCTTGTCCTTCTTCGCGTAGAGCTTCGCCTCGGCGTTTTCCGTGATCATGACGTCGCCCCTGCCTTCGGCGATGAGGCCCGGGATCTCGAAGTTCTTGTCATGGGTCGAGACTTTGGCGCGGGTGAGGTTGGCGAGCACGAAGGCCTCGTTGGTGCCGCCCGGATTCTTGATGACGCGCACGTCGGGCTGGTTGAGGTCGTCGAGCGTCCTGAACTTGTTCTTCATCTTCACGTTAACGAGCGCGACCTTGCCGAACGGCGCGTAGGCGGGCAGGAAGTCGGCGGTGAGCGCGCGAGCGGGACTGCGGGTGATGCCGCCCACGGCCACGTCGAACCTGTTGTCCTTGAGGTCGGCCGCCATCTGCTTCCAGGTGGTCGGGACGAACTCGACCTTCCAGCCGTAGACCTCGGCCATCGCCTTGACGACGTCAATGTCGTGGCCCGCGTAGCCGGAATCCTCCTTCATCGCGAATGGCCTGTAGTCGCCCGGCGTGCCGACGCGAAGCGTGTTGTTCTTAACGATGTTGTCGAGTCTTTCGCCCGCTGCGGCGGGAACGGAGCCAAGGGAGGCGAGGGCTGCGATGGCGCAGGCGAAGGCCGTGAGTGCGCGTGCGTTCATGATTGTTTTGAGACGAAAAAAAAGACAGTCCGCATCCGCTGCCGGCTCGGACGAGGATGGATCGGGGCTGCGAGTGGCCGGCGCAGCCGGGATGCGGCGGGAAGGTGCGAATCCTGAGTGTCGTCAGTCAGGCGTCAGTCTGCGGCGGCCGCCTTCCTGGCGGGCTCGGAGAGAATGGCGAGACAGGCCTCGAACTCGTCCTTGGAGATGAGGAAGGACTTTTCCTCAAGCCTTTCGGAGAAGAGTTCGTGCAGGGCCTCGAGCACGACCGCTTCGGGCGTCCTGCCTTCGCGTTCGGCGATGTTGGCAAGCAGCTCGGCGTCGAAGTCGCTCAATTTGATTCTGATATCGGAAGACATGTCCGTTCCTCCAACCAAACATTTCCACTTTGCATTGTATGTAGGCGTAATGCGTTTTGGAAGGCAGTAGGTGTTCGAACCTAGGCAGAAGTGCGCAGGCGCATTGAGCGCGCAGGGCGGCGCGCGGGGCGCTGACGAAAATAGGGGCCCGAAGCCGATTGGAGAGCTTCGGGCCCGGAAGTCGGGAGCCGCCGTTGCGGGGCGGCCCCGATGGGGAAGAGAAGTGGTTGGGAAGGTTCGTCGACCCTTACTTGGCGACGGCTTCCTTGATGGCGTCCGCAGCGACACGGCCGGAGGTGAGGGCCCAGCCCACGTTGGCGCCGGCCGGGGAGTCGTCGCCCATCACGCCGCCGACGAGTTCACCCGCAGCGTAGAGACCCGGGATGAGCTTGCCGTCCTTGGTGATGACGTTGAGCTTGTCGTTCGTGCAGAGGCCGCCCATCGTGGTGGCGAAGCGGGGACGCTGCTCGACGATGTAGTACGGGCCTTCGGCGGAGATTTCGGCCTTCATGTACTGGACCGGACGGTCGAAGTCGGCGTCCTTCTTGGCCTTGACGAAGCCGTTGTAGCGGGCGACGGTGGCCTTGAGGGCGGCGGCGTTGATGCCGGCCTTGGCGGCGACTTCTTCAACCGTGGCGCCCTTCACGAAGAGCGGAGCGGTCTTGCCGTCCTGGGCGAGGTACTTGTCGGCATCCTCATGGGAGACGCCCGTTTCAGGCAGGCGCTTGTAGAAGCCTTCCCAGGACTTCTGGTCCATGAAGACGTAGCCCTGGCCGTTGGCGTTCTGGAGCATCGGATCGAGGATGTGGCGGTTCGAGGCCTTTTCGTTCACGAAGCGCTTGCCGTCGATGTTGACGAGAATGCCGGCTTGGTCGAAGGCGCCGACGTTGGCGTAGATGGTGGACTTGGCCTTGCCCGGCGCGACTTCAATGCCGTTCGGGTAGCGCTTGCCGTATTGCATGAGCTGCGTCTTGGCGCCGAGTTCCATGGCCATGCGGTGGCCGTCGCCCGTGGAGGAGACGGGACCGTAGTAGAGCGTGGACTTGATCGGCTCGACGAGCATGTCCTTGTTGTTGCCGAAGCCGCCCGTGGTGAGCAGCGTGGCCTTGGACTTGATCGTGTACTTGACGCCGTTGTCGTCCGTGGCTTCGACGCCGATCACGCGGCCGTCCTTGTCCTGAAGGAGCTTTTCGACGCGGGTGCTGTAGAGCACCTGGGCGCCGTTGCCGGCGATGACTTCACGAAGGTGCTGGGCCATCGTCTTAGCGCCGCCTTCGAATTCAAGGGCGCGGCGGTGGGAGTACTCGGCGAGGAACGGCAGGTCGTTCGGGATGAACTTCACGCCTACCTTTTCATGCAGCCAGTCGATCGTGGCGCCGACATTGTTGGCGTAGAGCGAGATCTTGGCCGGGTCGTTGAGGTTGTGGCCGTTGGCCATGAAGTCCTTGATCATGGACTCGGGAGAGTCTTCCGTGGAGCCGAAGGCCTTCTGGAGCTTGGAGCCCTGGGCGACGACCTGACCGCCGGAGATGGCGGCGGCGCCGCCGATGTACGGCATCTTCTCGACGAGGATGACGTTCATGCCGTTCATGCGGCCGCGGATCGTGGCGGACATGCCGGAACCGCCGCCGCCCACGACGACCATGTCGGTTTCAAGCGTCTTCTGGCCGCCGGTCTTCTTGACGGCGAGCGGAACGAGGTTGGCGGGATCGACGCCGGCCTGCTTGACGCAGTCGGAGACGGCTTTGCGGATGGCTTCGGTGGTGATGGTGGCGCCCGTCACGCCGTCAACGGCGGGAGACTGGGCGGCGACCATGCGGCCGGGAAGGAGTTCAACGGCCTTGGAGCCGATGCCCACGGTCTCGGACTGCTTCGTGACCTTGATGTCGGCGAGCTTGTCGGCGGTAAACGTCACTTCGACGGTGACGTCGCCGTGGATGCCGGGGGCGGTGGCCGTGTAGGTGCCGGCCTTGAAGCTCGCGGCGGAGGCGGCGGACGCAAAGGCCGCGGCAACTGCAAAGGCGATCAGAGTCTTCTTCATAATAAATTCCTGAACTTGTGATGAGTCGTAGGTTGATGAAAAAGGAGAACGTTTGTCCTTCGGATCGAAGGAGACGGGCCCGCGCCCCCGGGGGATGGAGGCGGGCGCAGGCCCGCAGGAGGAAGAGGAGCCTTACGGGTTCATGGCCTTGTGAAGCGTTTCAAGAACCCTGAGGCAGTCCTCGGCCGGGATCTGGCCCGGAGCCGAGGCCTTGCCGCCCACGCTCGCGAACGTCATGTCGCTGCCGAAGCCCTCGCCCGTGATGCGGGTGAGGACGCCTGCACGGCCCATGGCCATCGTGAGCATCGGACGGGCGGAGTGGTAGTGGCGCATCTTGGCCGTGGCGCTCATCACCGCGAGGGCGTCCTCGGGGCTGTGGGCCATGACGGCGATCTTGAGGATGTCGGCGCCGGCCTGTTCTTCGAGCATCAGGCGGCGGATGATTTCATCCTCGTCGGGCGTGAAGTTGAATTCATGATCGGAGATGATGACCTTGACGCCCTGCTGGCGGGCAAGCTTGACGAGACGGTCGATCATGGCGCGGTCACGGAAGAGCTCAAGGTCGACGATGTCGGCGCGGCCTTCCGTGAGGACGGCCTCGTAGACGCGGCCGTACCATTCGTCGTCGGCGATGAAGGGACCGCCGTCCGTGCCGTTGCGCAGCGTGACGAGCACGACCTTGTCGCCTGCGGCGGCATAGGCGTCGCGGGTGATGCGGGCGTAGTCCTTCGGATCAATCTTGCCGAGGTAGTCGATGCGGACCTCGATCACGTTGAGCGCGGGCATGTCCGCAAACTTCTTCACCGTGGCAATCAGGTCGGCTTCGGTCTTGGAGGTCGTCGGTGCAATGAGCTTCGGACGACCTTCGCCGATGCGCACGCCCTTGATGTCGATCACTTCGACGCTGCCGTTCGTCCAGCCGCCGATGCGGTTCATGGTGTCGACGGGACGCGTCTTCTTGGAGAAGGCTTCGGAGGTGCTGGCCTGAGCAAGGCCCGTGTGCGCAAGAGCGGCGGTGCCGGCGGCAAGGCCCGTGATGAAGGAGCGGCGATCCATTGTGGATGTCCTTGTGTTGCAGGTTCGCGTTTGAATGCTGAAAGTTTGGGTCGAACTGTTTTTCCGAGGAGCGGTCCGCTCTTCGGCGGACTTAAAAATGAAGTTCTGCTTCAGGTCCAAATTCTGCTAGAGTTTTCTAAAATCGCCTACCCCTGCATGGGGGTAAGTGTAAACCCTAGGGTTCTTCCTCCTCTCGGAAGCATCATGAATCCTCTCGACGTCAAGCGTTTTTCGGCTGCGGGTTTTCTTGCGGCGCTGTTCTGGACCGTGCTTTCGGGCCCGGTCGGCGCAGTCGTGCCGGGATCTTCCGGAGCGGCTCCGGACGGGCTTTCGCACCCGTCCCTGACGGCGCCCGCCGACGACACCCGCCCCGTGATGACGGTGGCCTGGCCCGACACGCTCGTCAATCCGTACGACGCCTTTACCATCCACGAGACCATCGCCGCCCTCAAGGAGAGGCTGCGCGGCTACTGCATCAGGACGGCGACCTTCGCGGCCGCCGAGAGTGCGGAGCAGCTCGAGAGGCTCAGGCCCGACTTCATCTTTGCGCGTTCGGTGTTTCCGCTCGACGCGGGCGTCTCCTCTGTGCGCATCGCCACGAGGCGCCTCAAGGGGCTCGCTGAGGCCGAGCGCGCCGTGGGCGCGGCCTTCGTCGTGAGGAGCGATTCGCACTACAGGACGCTCCGTGACCTCAAGGACCGCACGGTCTTTTCGTCCCTGCCCACGGCCATCGACGGTTGGCTTGCCGCCGAGCGCGTCTTCAGGCGCGAAGGCATCGATCCCACGCGGCTGTTTGCCAGAGTCGTGCGCCGCAACAACGACTATCCCGACGTCGTGGGCGCCATTCTCTCAGGGAGGGCCGACATGGCGGTCGTGCCGGCATGTCTGCTCGAGACGCTCGGCGACGAGGGCCTCGCGGACGTCTCAGGCCTGAGGGTGCTCGAGAGCGAGGAGTCGAAGAGCGCGCCCGTCATTCCGTGCAGGTACTCGACGGAGCTCTATCCCGACATCAGTCTTCTGGCACTGCCGCACGCGCCGTCCGAAATGGTGCGCGACATGACGATCGCCATTCTGAGCCTCAGGAACACTGCGGGCGCCGAATGGCTCACCAACGTTTCCCACGCAGGCGTCGACGCGCTTCTCAAGGAGCTGCAGCTCGGCCCCTGGGCCTATCTGAGGGACATGAGTCCCGCCGCGCTCTATGCAAGGCACAGAACCGCCTTCTGGCTGGCGGCGGGGCTTCTTCTGTTTCTCATCTTCAACGAGCTGAGGCTCGACAGGCTCGTGAGGCGCAGGACCGAGGACCTCAGGCGCTCGATGGCCGAGCAGGAGAGGCTTTCGGCGGTCGCGGCCGCCACGCGAACCCAGCTCGCGATGTTCGAGCGCAGAAGCGTCGTGCAGCAGATGTCGGGCATGATCGCCCATGAGATCAATGCGCCCGTAGGCGCGATCCGCACTTGGGCCGCCCTTGCAAGAATCAAGTGCCCGACGGCGGCGGTGGCCGATCCGGCGGCGGCCGAGGCACTCTCCAATGCACTCTCGCGCATCGACGGCGAGGCGACGAGGATCGCCGACATCGTCTCGAGGGTCCGAAAGTATGCAAGGCGCGAGCACGAGCGCGTCGCGATCTGCGAACTCGACGCCATCGTTGAGAGCGCCGTCAGGGCCTACAGGGCCGAAGAGCGAAGCGACGCCCGCGTCCCGATCAACGTTGCAGTCGCCGAGCGCCAGGCGGGCGTCTTCGGACAGCCGCTCGAACTCGAGGTGCTCGTCCTCAACCTCGTTCGCAATGCGGCCTCCGCCGTGAGGCGCCTCGACTGCCTCAAGGGCCCCGAGGTTGCCGTCGGGGTCGAGCTCGTGAGGGTCGCGGACGGCAGGTGGCGCATCACGGTCGAGAATCCGGGGCCCGTTCTCTCGGCGCAGGTCTTCGAAAAACTCAACGCCCGCGCCGAAGGTCTTGCCTGCGAGGTGCTCGACGGCGAGGCCGACCGTGAGATTTCGGAAGGCCTTGGACTCGGACTCACGATCTGCAGGGGTATTGCCGACAGTCACGGTGCGACGCTGCGCTTCGAGGCAAGACCCGAGGGCGGCGTGCGGGCCACGGTCGAGATCGACGCGGCAGGCCCCGCAGGAGAGGACACCGAAGGCAGGAAAACCATGAAGGTGAATGAACAGGGAGAAGATGCATGAAGCGGATGATCAGGACGCCGCTCGTGAGGCTTGTCGACGACGATGATGCGTTTCGCGAGAGCCAGCGCGAGTTTCTGAAGGCCATGGGCTGGCAGGTCGAGGACTATGCGGGTGCGGCCGACCTTCTCGAGCGCGACGACCTCTCGAGGCCGGGCTGCCTCGTGCTCGACATCCGCATGCCCGGCATGACGGGCGTGGAGCTTCAGCGCAGGCTCTTTGACGCAAAATGGACGCTGCCCGTCATCTTCCTCACGGGACACGGCGACATCACGACGGCCGTGCACACGATGAAGTACGGCGCAGCCGACTTTCTTGAAAAGCGCGGCGATCCGCTTGCGCTTGCGGGCGCCGTCGAGCGCGCCTGCGCGAAGTCGATGGCCGCAGAGAGCGATGCGGCCGAGGCGGACGACTACAGGAGGACCTTCGAGTCGCTTACACAGAGGGAGCGCGAGGTGTTCATGCTTGCCGCCGAGGGGATCACCAACAAGGACGTTGCCGAAAGGCTCGGCATTGGCGCCGAGACGGTGAAGATGCACAAGGCCAACGCCTACGCCAAGCTCGGCGTCGCAAGCGCGCTCGACGCCTACCGCTGGCTCGAGAACCTGCCTGCGGACTACAGGGCGGGCCTTGCGGGGACGGGCAAATGATGAAGGACACGAGAGGCGGCGTCATGACGCAGAGGCGCCGTCTTCTGGCGGGCGCGGGTCTTGCGGCGGCGGTGCCGGGCCGGCTTCTTGCCGCGGGCGCGCCCGACACGCTCGATCCGGGCGCCTCGGGCGTCTGGGACGTGATCGTCGCGGGCTCGGGTGCGGCGGGGCTCTCGGCTGCGGCCGCAGCTCTGGAGTCGGGCGCGGGCCACGTGCTGGTTCTTGAAAAGGGGCCGCTCGTGGGCGGACATTCGATCTATTCGAGCGGTTCGGTTTCGGCCGTGGCGCCCTCGCGCTCGCACGATCCGAACGACACGCTCGGCAGGTTCGTCGAGGATGCGCTCGAGGTCGGCGGCGGCACGGGAGACGCGGCGGTGCTCGCGAAGATCGGCGAGGATTCGGCGGGCGTGCTCGACTGGCTCGAGAGCCTCGGCGTGTTCTGGAGCGAACCGTTCATCGCGTATTCGGGCAAGCAGGCCAAGAGCTACGCGATGCCGGGCAACTCGGCGGGCCGCAGCTACGTGCTTGCGCTCATGGCGCACCTGAGGCGCTTCGGCTGCAGGCTTGCGCTCTCGACGCCCGTGACGGGCTTCAGACCCGAGGGGCATGCGTGGGTTGTCGAAGTGAAATCGCCGCAGGGCGCAAGAACGCTCAGGACGCGAAGCCTCGTCATCGCCTGCGGGGGCTTCACGGCCAACGTCGAGGCGCGCATGAAGATCAATCCCCTGCTCACGCCCGACGTTCCGACGAGCGCCAATCCGGCGGGCACGGTCTTTGACGGGGCAACGGGCGAACTCATCGAGTGCGCGGGACGAAACGGCGCGTTCGTGACGACGGGCTTCGGCCTTCAGGCGCTTCCGTTCTGGGGCGGACGCCTGCTCGACTATCAGGGCGCCGACATCTACGTCGACATGCACGGCAGGCGATTCGTCAACGAGAACAGTCCCTGGAACGTGATTTCGAACGCCATTCTGTCGCTTCCCGAAAGGCGCTGCTGGGTGATCACGGACGACCGCTCCTTCAAGGGAGCGACGCTCGGCGTCAAGCTCATCAATGGCGTCGTGAGGAAGTCGGACTCGATCGACGCGATGGCGGCCGCCATGGACATCGAGCCCGTCGTGCTCGCGAGGACGATCGAGGACTACAACAGGGCGGCGGACAAGGGGTACGACGCACGCACGGGCAAGAGGCTCTTTCGCCAGAGGATCGAGCGGCCGCCCTTCTACTGGGGAGCCGAGCGCATCTACGTGCACACGACGCTCGACGGCATCAGGACGAACCGTGCGGCCGAAGTCATTGCGTCCTCGGGCGGCCTCGTGCCCGGACTCTACGCCGCCGGCGAATGCGCGGGCGGCATTTTCGGCGGCGACCGACTCGGCGGCGCAGGCATGACCGCCTGCTTCGTGATGGGACGCGAGGCTGGAAGACAGGCGGCGGCAAGAGCGAAGGAGCTCCAGGCCGCAGCGTGAGCATCCGCGCGCATGGACGCAGGGCACGGCGGAGAAGCCCGCAGGCTTCGCGCCGCGCCTTTTTGCGGCCTGCGTCAGTGAATGACGTGGCCTGCGTGCGTCTCAGGCATCGCGTGAGCGCCGTGCGTCATGTGCATGTCGTCCGAAGCCCGCCAGCCGAACTGCACGGGATCGAACATCCCGAAGACCATGGCGGCGTGGGAGAGGACGAGATAGACGACCACCGCCGCGACGGCCGAGCGTCCCTTCCAGACGGCCGTCCTGCTGCGGGCGACGAGGCCGCCTCGAGAAGGCCGACGTAGATGAACGGAAGGCCCGCGGCCACGTAGGCGAGGGCCGAAACGGCGTCGACCCAGGTGTGCCATGCGACGACCGACGAGAACTGAAGGGCCACGCAGCCCGAGAGGAGCGCGATGCCGAGCGCGGCTGCATAGGCCGAGGCCTTGTTGAAGGCGGCGAGGGCGCCGCCCTGAGGCGGCTTGATGAGCAGAAGGATTTCGCTCACGACGTAGCACTCCGCGAGCAGCATCGGTGCGGCCATGAAGAGGACGAGCATGTGCCAGGAGCCCATCATGAGCTCCATATAGTGGGTCATTTCCATTTTGTGTGTCTCCGAAAAAAGAAGCTTGAGTGACGCGGACGGACGGCTGTCCGTCCGGAGGGCGTGCGGGCGCAGGGCCCGAAGCTTCAGGCTTTCGGAGGCGGAGAGTCCCTGCCGAGGATGACGCTCGTGTCGGCGGGACGGGAACCTGTGGCGGGCGGGAGGACGGAGGCGGAGTACGCAGTCCGGCACTCGGGCGCGGGCGCCGCGGGCGGCGTCACGCAGCAGAGGCGATCGGTGCAGGGCGCTTCGGGCGCCGCTGCGGAACATTCGGCCCGAACGGCCGCCTCGTGACGCGAGGCGTGTGACCCGACTGAGGCGGGTTCTCCCTGCCATGAGGCGGAGACCGCCTGCACAACGGCGGCATGATCCGGACAGGCGTGCGCACCGCAAGGCAGCGCAAGGAGCGCGGCTGCAACGAATACGAAGGCCATTGAGCGGATCAATATTGTGAAACCGCCTCTGAAAGAATTGAAGACGGAATAGATTGTAGCTCCGATGCATTCGGGCGGCATAGGGCGAACGCAGTAGGCGGTGCGGGCGGCGGATAAAAACAAGGCGCCGTGCCCGAAGGCGCGGCGCGAGAAGGAGGGAGGCGCCTGATGACGGTGCGCCTCCTGAGGAGGCCTGCGGTTCCAAAGAGAAGAGAGACCGCAGGACTGAATCCGCCGATGCTTATCGGCTGAAGGCCTTGTCGAGCGAGATCGGAAGCGCGCGGTAGCCCATGGTGGACTTGAGCACGATTTCGACGGACGGTTCCGTGGAACCCCACTTGAACTCGTTGATGACGGGGTTCGGGCTCACGCTCTTAAACTGCTTCATGTTGAGCGAGGCGGTGGCCGAGTAGACGAAGACGGAGTTCTTGTCGGCCTGGTATTCGGTCACGGAGGTAATCGGGCTGTACCATTCGAAGCCGCGTTCCTTGCCGTATTCCCAGACCTGCTCGATGGTCATCTTCTTCTGGTCAATCCTGTAGATCACGGCGCGGGAGTACTTCATTTCAGGCAGCGCCGGCTGTTCCATGCCGCGTGCATCACCGTTGTCGAAGACGGAGAGGTAGAAGACGTCCTTGTCGGACTTGGAGTCGATGCGCCAGCCGGTGTGCTGCGTCCAGGTCCAGTCGAAGCCGCCCTCGCACTTGGAGCCTTCGCACTTGAGCGGCTTGCCGTTCTTGTCGATCGGCGTGAGAAGCTTGTCCTGGAACTCCTTCTTCCAGCCTTCATGCGAGCCGACGATCCACTTCACCTTCTTGTCGCGGCCGATCTTGATGAGGGCCGACTGGTGGCGGGAGGAGATGATGATCGAGTCGTCTGACGGGTCATAGTCGACGGAGTTGACGTGGGCCCAGTTGCGGCCCGGACCGACGCCCGCGATGTCGCCGAACTGATTGTTCGTATCCATCTTCGCGAGTTCTTCGGCGGAGAGCGTCTGGCCGGACTTGGAGGCGTCGACGTTGAGGCACACGGCGCCCTGGTCCATCGCCTTGATGACGTTGTCGCGATACGGGTCGAGGATGTCGAAGAGACGGAAGTCGTCGACGGCGCAGCCGTTCTGGTCGACCTCAAGGATCACGTCGCGGACCGTGTGGACGCGCTTGCCGTCGGGACGGCGGTAGTCGGCCGAGGAAACGCGCAGGAAGTAGTGGCCGTTCTGGGCCGGGTCCATGGCGTGCGAGAAGTCCGCGTAGCCGGCGGGCAGGCGGCGGTTGAAGACCTCGCGGCCCATCAGGTCGTACTTGGCGTAGCGCTGGCCGTAGCCGAAGGTGAGGAAGCCGTCGTCGGCCTGATGGAAGCCCATCATGATGCCGGACTTGTAGATGTTCTCAGGATCGTAGATCGGCGAGACGAACATGTACCAGCGGACGTCGCCCGCCGTGTCGATCACGGCGTTCTGCGGATAGTAGACCCACTCGAGGGCGCCGCCCATCGGATTGTTCCATGTCGTGCGTGCGACGTTGCCGCCCGAAGGCAGGAAGTTGTTGATGAAGTAGAGGCGGTCCTTGAATTCGGGCGCAACCTTCTTCACTTCGGTTTCGAACATGGCGTGGTGCTGGGCGGCCGTGCCGTTCGTCTCAGTGTGGATCCCGGGCGCGTAGATGCGGTAGACCTCGTTTTCGACGCGGGTTTCCTTCGTGCCGTCGACGAGCGTGTAAGACACCTCGACCGTGTTGTTGTAGTCGGGATAGAGGCCGAAGACCGGGATGCCCGCATGGGTGCGCAGCTGAACATCGCTCACGTTGTACTTGATTTCGGCGCCGCCGTGCTTGGGAACGATGCGGACCGCGGCATCCTTGAGCTGGTAGCCGCCGTTGCGGATGACGGCCGTGAGCGGCGCGATCTTGTACGGGTTCGTGATGACTTCGCCGATCTTGCCTTGGACGGCGTACTGGACGTTCGGGCCGGAGCCGCCGCCCGAGGCGGAGGCGGTGCCCGGAAGAATGCAGGCGGCGGCAACGGCCGCGGCGGCGAGCTTCAGTGTGAAGGACTTCATGAGGAAACTCCTTTGGATCCCTGGTCGGGGAGATGAAAGCGTGGTTTTGTCTTCTGGCGCGGACGTACTTTAGGTCGCGGCATTCTCTGCCGGGAGGCTGTCGCGCCATGGCTGTAAGGTTAGAGAAGACCGGAATTTCCAACCATTGTGAATTTCAGACGTGTTCAGGTCATATTTGACGAATGGAACCGTTCAAAAATGAGAAAAGAACCGAGGGAACCTCTCGACCGCGACCATTTGCTTCTCTTCAGGACGCTCTGCGCGCCGCACAACCTTCAGCGGGCCGTCTCGCAGCTCGGCATGCCGCAGGCGACGGCGTCGCGCTCGAGCCGAAGGTGGCGGCCGTGATCGCAAGCTTCGAGGACCTCTTCGTCGAGGAGACCTTCGATCCCGCGAGTCTGGTGCGAGAATTCAGGATCGCGTGCGCGGATCATGCGATGTTCTACATCGGGCCCGCCGTCACGCTCGCTTCCAGAACGGCGCCGGGCGTCACGTTCAGGCTCTCGCCCAACGGAGACGACTGGGTCGTGGAGCTCCAGAGAGGTGATCTGGACTTCCTAAACAACCTCGCCACTGAAGTGGGAGGCTTCCTGCGGCTGTTTCTGTGATCTTTCCCATCGAGCGCGCGCCCGAAGGCTGCGCATGCCTGCCGCTTTCGTCGTGCAGGAGCGTGCTCGTCGTGCGAAGCGGTCATTCGCTGGCCCGAAGGTTCGACGAGGCGGGCGCACTCACGCTCGAAGAGTGTCTTGCGCACAGATACGTGGAAGTCCGACCGGGCCCCGAATGGGTGCTTAGGGCAATGGACGCGTCGGTTTCCGAGGCCTGGATCGCAAGGCCGCGTGCGGTGAGAACGCCGTACTTCTTCAGCGCCGTGCAGATGGTGAGGCGTTCCGACCTCTGCTTGACCTGTTCCGAGACGCTTGCGCGTGAAGTCGCGGGCACGGATGAATTCAGGATTCTGCCGCTTCCCGAGGAGTGTTCGAAGAAATGGGTTCCGAAGCTCGTCTGGCACGAGCGCGGACATCGGGATCCCGCCATGCAGTGGCTGAGGAGCGTGATCACCTCGCTCGTGCACGAGCAGGATTCGGGTGGGTGAGGAAAGAGCTGCAGATGGAAATGAAGGGCCGGTTCCGTGAAGAACCGACCCCTTTCCGTACGTCTGCCTGCCGGGCCGTTGGAGGAGCGTGGGTCCGGCCGGGCGGGCGTGCATGCATGCGGCGGAGAAGTCCGCATGCGTGAGGTCGATGCCGGGCGCCGTGAGGAGAGAGGACGGCGCCCGGCACTTCTCAGTCGTGAGACCTGGAGGTCTCGTCAGGCGACTTCCTTCGCGGCGTTTTCGCCGGCGATCTGGCCGAAGACGAAGCAGTCGAGAACGGCGTTGCCGCCGACGCGGTTCGTGCCGTGGATGCCGCCCGTGATTTCGCCTGCGGCGTAGAGGCCCGGAATGACCTTGCCTTCCCAGTCAAGGGCCTGAGCCTTGACGTTGGTGTTGATGCCGCCCATCGTGTGATGGACCGTCATGCCGGTGTAGCAGGCCCAGAAGGGACCGTCCTCGATGCGCTTGGTGAGGTTGACGGGCTGCTTGTGGAAGTCGTCGTCGCGGCCGTTCTTGACGAAGACCTCGTTGTAGCGCTTGATCGTCTTCTCGAGGCCGTCGGGATCGACGCCCATCTTTTCGGCGAGTTCGCGGATTGTCGGGGCCGTCCAGGCCTCGTTGATCTTGATGCCTTCCATGATGGCCTTGCGGTTGACCGCGTCGTAGCTCATGAAGTTCGTGTTGTCGCAGACCGTGTAGCCGTAGCGTTCCGGCGTGCCGAGCACGGCGTCGCGGATCACGTCGCGGCGTTCGCCTTCGTTGACGATGCGGTTGCCGCGCTTGTCGACGTAGATGGAGCCGTTGACGTTGAAGTTGAGGAGAAGCTTCATCTTCTTGCCGGCGGGAGCACCCGGAGTCGACTGGATGAAGTCCATGCCGACGAGGTAGGCGCCGACGCGCACGGCGGCCATAGCGACTTCGCCCGTGGAGCCGGGGAGGTTGTCGGTGCCGAGCCCCTTGACGCGCGGGTCATGCAGCTCGCGCAGGTAGCGGTTGCCGGAGAAGCCGCCGGCGGCGAGAACGACCGCCTTCGTGGCGCGGATGAAGCGGGCGGGGCCCTTGGCGGGCTGGACCTTGACGCCGATCACGCGGCCCGCAAACTGCTCTTCGCGGATGATTTCGGTCACGCCGAGGCCCGTGCGGACCTGAACGCCGAGTTCCTTGGCAGCCTTCGTGAGGACGGTGCCGTAGCCCTGGCCCTTCGGAAGCGCAGGGATGTGCGAGCGCGGATAGAGCGCGCCGAAGATCTGGATGACGTTGTCCTTGAACTTCATGCCGAGGGATTCGAGCCAGGTGATGGCGCCGTAGGCGTTGTCGCAGAGGACCTTGACGCGTTCGGGATCGCCGCGGAAGTCGCCTGCGGCGAGCGTCTGCTTCATGTGGTTTTCGGGCGAGTCCTTGATGCCCTGACGCGGCTGGCGCACGGGGTCGGCGGCGTTGATGAAGCCCTGGGCAATGAGCGTGTTGCCGCCCGTGAAGGCGAGCTTCTCGAGGACGAGGATGTCCTTGGCGCCCGTCTGGGCGGCCTTGACGGCGGCGGCCATGCCGGCGCCGCCCGCGCCCACGACGACGATTTCGTGGGTTTCGTCCCATTTGACGTCGTTGCGGCACTGTGCGGATGCGGCGCCCGTGAAGGCGGCTGCGGCGGTGCCGATGCCTGCGGCGGCGAGCATGCGGCGGCGGGTGAGATTCGCGGTCATGATGTTTCTCCTTCTGGAGCGAAGCAGCGGGTGGTCTTGTTCGACGGGGCCCCTTCTGGGGACCCCGAAGCCCGCGGGCTGCGCTCGGTTTGTCATGACTGCATTGTCGGCCGACGGATTACGCGCGTAACTTGGAAAAGGTCAACGGGAGGCGATTTCGTCCCGTGCGTGAAGAAGAGAGCGGCGGGCGGCGGCGAAGAACGGCGGGGCCGGCCTCATCTGCCGATGAGGCGCATGATGTCGGGCAGCATGGCCTCGAGGACCTTGCCCGAATGAATTCCGAACTTCCGGTAGATTTTGGCGCGGTGGCCCTGCACGGTGCGCTCGGAGATGCCGAGCTCGGAGGCGATGCGCGCGTCGCTGCGGCCGAGCGAGATGAGTTCGAGCAGATGTCTTTCCCGGTCGCTCAGGGCCTTGGCGCCCGCCTTGAGGAGCTCGGCCGAGAGGCCTTCGCGGCGCAGGCGGTCCTTGTGCACGGCCGAGGAGATGGCGGCGAGGAGCTTCTCGTCGTCGACGGGCTTGAGCAGAAAGTCGACCGCGCCGCGCTTGAGGCTCTGGATCGCGGTGTCGAGGTCGCCGTGGCCCGTGAGGAAGATGACGGGCAGCTCAATCCCGCGCTCCTCCATCGCCTGCTGAAGTTCGAGGCCGCTCATGCCCGGCATGCGCACGTCGAGGACGAGGCAGCCGGGAGAGTCCATATTCTCGACAAGGAACTCCCGCGCGCTCGCGTAGCTCACGCATCGCCAGCCTTCGATCTCGAGCATCAGGGATAGTGCGGCGCGCACGTCGGGCTCGTCGTCGACGAGGCGGATGAGTGCCGAGTCGCGCTCGGCGGGATCGAATTCGGATTCGGTCATGGCAGATTTCCGTAGTTTTCATGCAGAGGCGCTTCGCTTCGGGCGGGCATCGTCAGCGTGACGGCGAGTCCGCCGCCGTCCCTTGCGGTGCGGGCCGAGAAGGCGAGCGTGGCGAGGTGGGCCTCGGCGATCGACTTGCAGATCATGAGTCCGAGTCCGAGGCCCGAGGACTTCGAGCTTGCGAGCGGACGTCCGATCTCGGCGAGAGCTTCGGGCGTGAGACGCGCGCCCGTGTTGGCGACGGTGAGGCGTACGGCGGTGCCTTCATCTGCCGCGTCGAGCGTGATGAAGAGGCCGTAGGGACGGCCTCCGGAGGCTTGCGCGGGCTCGGGCGCCGAGAGTATCGCCTCCTGGGCGTTCTTTACGAGATTGATGACGAGGACCCGAAGCTCCACGGCGTCGCCCGAGACGATGAGGCCGGGGCGGATGTCCGCGGCGACGGGCACCTTGAGGCGGTCGGACTTCGTCATGTCGGCGAGGCACTCGGAGAGGAGTGCGGGCAGGTCGACGGGGAGGTCGCGCCTGGCGCCCTCTCTGGCGTAGCTTCTCACGCGGTCGATGATCGCGCCCGCTTTGTCGAGCTCGGCCGACATGCCCGAGAGGCAGCGTTCGGCGAGCACCGGGTCGGGTGCGCCGCGGCGCATGAGCGTGCGCATGCCGCGCAGGTAGCAGCGAACGGCCGAGAGCGGCTGGCAGAGTTCGTGCGCGAACATCGAGCTCAGCTGCCCGACAATGCCCGCGCGCTGCAGGCTGTCGAGCCTCGCGCCCGTCTCGCGCACCTGTTCGCGGGCGGCCTTTTCGCGCTCGAGTGCGGCGCTGAGGTCGGCGGTGCGGCGCCTGACGAGCTTCTCGAGTCTTGCGAAGTGCAGGATCCAGGCGGCGAGAAACCCGAGGAGCAGGAGGACGCCGCCTCTGGCCTCGTCCCAGATGCGTTCGAGCGTCCAATGGTTGAGATAGGCGAAGGGACCGGTCTTGAGCGAGCGGAAGAGGTCGTTGACGCGGTCGAACTCAGTCGCGATCGAGACGGTGAAGCCGCCCGGCGTCATGTCGGGCTTGAGGTTGAGAAGGAGCATTGCGACATGCTTCGTGATGACGGGCGGCGTGTGCGGCACGCTCGCGATCGTCCATCCCGGATACATGTCGGTCGAGTAGCGGCAGCCGAGCGACTCGGCGCGAAGGCCGGGCTTGTCGTTGACGACGGTCCAGCGGCCCGCGAACTCGGGATGGCGCTCCGTGATGGCCTCGGGCATGCAGGCGCGAAGAAGGCCTGCGTCGGCTCGGCCCTCGACGACCGCTCGCAGGACCTCGACGGGACGGTTGTCGGTTTCGGTGACGGCGCTGAAGAATTTGTCGGGCCTGAAGCCTGCGGCGGCGATCTCGCCCATGTTGAGCATGTATGTCATGAAGTTCGCGCGGCTCGTCGTGACGGCCGTCATACCTTCGAGTCTGGCGAGGTCCGTAATGTCGGCTCGCCCGCTCCTGACGACGATCACGCCAGCAACGCAGCGGTTCGGATCGGGAAAGGCCCTGGACGTGATGGTGCCGATGTCGCGCGCGCCCATCGGACGCATCTGCACGAAGAAGCCGGAGCTGCCGAGAAAGAACTCGACCTCGCCTTTTCTCACCGCTTCGGAGAGCGCTTCGGTCGTGTAAAAGCGCGGAACGATCCGGAGACCGGGTGAATTTTCCTGCAGATGGCGGACGATCGTCTCCTGAATGTTTTCGCGTCTGCTCAGGTAGGATGCCTCCGACTCGAAATCAAGCAGGCCGATGCGCACGACGGTGCGGGCCTCGCTGCGGAGCGGGGCGTCGGGCTCGATCGTGGCGGACGGCGCTGCAAGGGCCGCGCCGAGCGGAACGAGGAGTGCTGCAGAAAGGAGGCGAAAGGCTTTCATGAGGGAGCCGAAGCTGAAGCTCTTGCGCAGCCGACGGCGGTCTTGATCTCCGGTGATGATCGGAAGACTGATGATGAAGGATTTCGTGCTCATGGGAGTACCTTAGCACAGGGGGTGGAAAGACACACGCCTTTCATCGGGGACAACCAAATAGATCGGAAGAGAGAGGTTTGCCGCATTCCTCCATCCGAATGAATTCGGAGGCTTCCTGCGGGTGGTTCTGTGAAGGCGAAATCCCGTTCAGGACGAGCCTCGGACGCAGCCCGGAACGATTGGTTGTGCTGCAGGAATTTTACGCGACGCAGAAGACGAGCATGTCGAATTCGCCGACGTGTTTCAGAGGACGGTGAGGCCGGGGCTCAGGCAGGATGATGCGCCTGTGGAGTCGAGGCGGTCGCATGGCAGCGGTCGTGCAGGGACGTCGCCGGGATCAATGTGCGATATAGTTAGGTCAGTTGAACAGACACATGAGAAACACGCAGATGGCCTCCACCACCGAGTATGAAGACGAGAGGGTCAACCTCTCGAAGGACGCCCCGAAACAGGCTCGTCCCCGCAAGAAGATCCTCGTGCCGCCCAAGCCGCATGAGAAGCGCTACTCGAGCTTCAACAAGCCGCAGATCACGCTCGATACGGAAACGACGGGTCTTGATCCCGACAAGGGCGACCGCATTCTCGAGATCGGCTGCGTGAGGCTCAACGGCCGCGAGATCTCGCTTGATCCCGACGACTATCTGCAGATCTACATCAATCCAGAGCGTGACATTCCCGAGGAGACGACGGCCATTCACGGCATCACGAACGAGAAGGTGAAGGACTGTCCCGTCTTTGCGGACATCGTGGACGAGTTCCTCGACTTCGTCTCCGACACGGAGTTGCTTATTCACAACGCGAAGTTCGACGTGGGCTTCATCAACATGGAGCTCGAGCGTCTCGGCAGGGGCAGGCTCGAGGACTACGTCGCGCAGATCACGGACACGCTTGAGATCGCCCGCGAGATGTATCCCGGCCGCCGCGTGAGTCTTGACGGCCTGTGCCTGATGCACAAGATCGACAACTCCGCCCGCGTGTTCCACGGCGCACTGCTCGACAGCCAGCTTCTTGCCGAAGTGTATCTGACGATGACCCGCGGCCAGGGCGAGATCGACCTCGACAACTGGGGCGACGCGGTCGAGATTCCGCCCGAGATCATCGCCCGCCTGACCATGCCCGAGCCCTCGCCCGAGGAGCTCGCCGAGCACGAGAAGATGCTCGACAAGGCCGACAAGCAGTGCAAGGCGACCTGCGCATGGCGCAAGGCGCTCGGCATCGGCGTCGAGGAGAAGGAGTCGTAGTCTTCGCCGCCTGTGCGAAACGGGCGCGGCGTTCTATACTTTCAATTCCAGCTTCCTGAACGAATCCCGACATGACCGAGAAGCCCCTGATCATCATCAGCTCCCGCACCGGCAACACGCTGGCCGTGGGACATGCCGTCTGCGACGCGCTGCCTGGCGCCGTCATGATGCGCCCCTCCGAGGTTCCCGACGACCTCACGCCCTACAATCCCGTCCTGCTCGGCTTCTGGTGCGACAGGGGCGATGCGCCCGAGGAGATCCTCAGGATCGCGCCCCGCCTCAGGAACAAGACGATCGGCTGCTTCGCCACCATGGGCGGCGACCCCGAGGGCGAGAAGTCGAAGGCCTGGATGCAGAAGACGAGCGAGAAGCTCGTCGCGATGGGCGAGGGCAATACGCTTGCGGAGACCTTCCTCTGCCGCGGCCGCATCGACCCCGAGGTCTTCCAACGCATGACCGACATGCTCGGCGGCACCGTGAGTCCCGAGCGCGAGGCCGGCCGCAGACTGAGCGAAACCCACCCCGACAGGCTCGATCTCGACAGGGCCGCGCAGATCTTCGGCGGCTTCTTCGGCGGCAGCTGGTAGAAGCGTCCGGAAGACGCGATCGAACGTGATCGAAGGAAATCGGAAGGGCTGTGCCTCAACCGCACGGCCTTTTGCGCATTTTGCGTGCGCTTTGCCGCGTCGCGCTATCATGAGGACCTCTCGGAAAGCAAGCCACGCCCCTCGGGCAACAACAGGAGACAACACGGATGAAGATCCTTCTCATCAACGGCAGTCCGCGCGAAGGCAACACCGCCCGCGTGCTTGAGGCCCTCGCCGTCAGGCTCGGCGGCCATGAACTCGAGACGCTCAGGCTCGGCGAACTCGGCATCAGGGGCTGCATCGGTTGCCTAAGCTGCCAGCAGGATGTGGAGCACTTCGTCTGTCATCAGACGGGCGACGACGCCAATGCAGTGCTCGCGAAGATCGTGGCGGCCGACGTCGTGCTCATGGCGACGCCGCTCTACGGGCATTGCTTCACGGCCCAGATGAAGTGCCTCGACGACCGCATGTCGGCCCTGGTGAAGTGGGTGGGCGGCGAGCATCCGCACGTCGTCTCGGCGCTCAAGGACAAGCCGATGGGCCTTGCGGTCACCTGCGGGGGACCGTCCGCAGGAAACGCCGACCTGCTCCTCGCGCTCTTTGACACAATCGCCGAAGGCCGTCAGGCCCGCGTGTTCGGCAAGTACGTCTTCGAATTCTGTCCGGGCGATCCTGCGGGCTTCACGCCCGACGAGGCGCTCCTCGCGCGCATGGCGGCCGATGTCGCCGCGCTTGGCTGAGTCTTGCAAATACCCGCTCATTTTCGGCGGGACTCGATGCGCATCATGTTAAAATGCGCTCCTTTCGCGCCTGCGCTCCGCGTGCAGGCGCCCGCAACTCAGAAAACCAACAGTTCAAGGACACCGCCATGACCTCTCTCCCGCCTTGCCCGAAGTGCAGCTCCGAGTACGTGTACGAGGATGCCGGCCATCTCGTCTGCCCTGAATGCGCCCATGAATGGACGCCCGGCGAGGAAGCCGCCCATGACGAGGAGAAGCTCGTCGTGAAGGACGCCAACGGCACGCTGCTCGCCGACGGCGACTCCGTCACCATCGTCAAGACCCTCAAGGTGAAGGGTGCCTCGACGCCGCTCAAGATCGGCACCAAGGTGAAGAACATCCGCCTCGTCGAAGGCGACCACAACATCGACTGCAGGATCGACGGCTTCGGCGCGATGCAGCTCAAGTCCGAGTTCGTCAAGAAGCTCTGACGCAGGACGTCGTCCTGCGAGGATCTATCTGGACGCGAAAGGCTCCGCTTCTCTCCGTTTCGACGGAGGAAGGCGGAGCCTTCTTCGTTTGAGGGCGCGCGGGTCTTCCGGACGATCAGCAGACCGTATCGAGCGGGGGCGGCTCGTCGGGCATGTTCGGGGCGGGCGCTTCGGGCGACGGCTCGCGGGACGGTGCGGGTGCGGGCCTTGCCGCTCCGGTGCGTGCGGAGCCGCTCGGGGCCGTGCGTCCAGCGCGGACCTTCTGCAGTTCGGCCGCGATGAAGGCCTCGTATTCGCTCACGAAGTTGTCGAGCTGCTCGGCGCCCGACTCGACGAGCCTGAGGCGCTCCTCGAAGTGTGCGGTCATGGCGGCCGAGCGGATGCGGGGCGAAACCCGCTTGAGGAGCCTGCGGCCAGATTCGGTACAGTGCAGGTACTTGCCTTCGGTCTCGAGGTATTCCTTGCGCTTGAGTTCGGCGATGATGGCCGCGCGGGTGGCCGGCGTGCCGATGCCGCCCGCCTCCTTGAGCATGGCCTGCCCCTTCGGGTCGTCGAAGCTGCGCCAGATGTTCTCCATGGCGGCGATGAGCGTGCCCTCGGTGAAGAACTGCGGCGGCTTCGTCTTGTCCTCGCGCCCCTTGACGGCGCGCACGTCGCAGACGTCGCCCTTCCTGAGTGCGGGGAGCGTCTGGGCGTCGTCCTCGTCCTCGGCGTCCGGATCCCGGCCGCCTGTGGCCTTCGGGTTCTTCCTGCGCTTTTCCTCGGCGGCCCTGCGGTCCTTCTCGAAGAGGATGCGCCAGCCTTCGACGCGCACGACGCGCCCCTTGGCGGTGAAGGTCTCGTCGCCGATTCCGAGCACGACCTCGGTTGCGTCGAACTCGTGCACCGGGAAGAACTGCGCGATGTAGCGCCTCACGATGAGGCGGTAGATGTCGGCTTCCTCGCGGGTGAGCGTGGCGGGATCGATCGTGTTGGCGACGGGCACGATGCCGTGGTGCGCCGTCACCTTCTTGTCGTTGAAGGTCGGGCTCTTGAGCTTCGGATCGGCCTTGGCGCAGGCGGGAGCAGCGGCGGGGAAGTTCCTGGCGACGGCGGCGAGCACGGCGGGCGCGTCCGCGTGCTGGGATTCGGGCAGATAGCCGCAGTCAGTACGAGGATAGCTCGTGATCTTCCTGACTTCGTAGAGCGACTGGCAGACCTTGAGCGTGTTCTCGGCCGTCATGCCGAAGCGCTTGCTCGCCTCGATCTGGATGTCGGCGAGCGAGTAGGCCTTGGGCGGATTGGCCTTGCGGCGCTTCGTCTCGGCGGAGAGCACCGTGGCGGTCTTTTCCTTCGAGAGCCGCTCGACGAGCGCGCGGCCGACGTCGAGGTCGATGAGGAGCCTGCCTTCCTCGTCGAGGCCCTTCTGGTCGGGACCGGGCTTCCAGCGTGCGGTGAAGGGGACGGTCTCCTTGGCGAGGTCCGCCGTGATCGAGAGGTAGGGGACCGGCGTGAAGTTGCGCACCACGTAGTCGCGTCGTGCGACCATGAAGAGCGTCGGCGTCTGCACGCGGCCCACGGCGAGGAGTCCGTCGCCGCCCGCGAGCGTGTAGGCGCGTGAGAGGTTCATGCCGAGCAGCCAGTCGGCGCGGGAGCGTCCGCGCGCGGCGTCGCGCATGCCCGCGTAGCTGCAGTTGTCGCCGAGCTTGGCGAGGCCTTTTCGGATGGAGGCGGGGTCCACCGCCGAAACCCAGAATCGCTCGACGGGCTGTCGGGCCCTGAAGTGCTCGAGCACCTCGTCGACGAGGAGCTGTCCCTCGCGGTCGGGGTCGCCCGCGTTGACGACCGTTGCCGCAGACTTGAGCAATTTGCCGATCACCGAGAGCTGCTTCTTCGCACCGCGCTCGGTCTTCGCCTCCATCAGCCAGTGCTGCGGAAAGATGGGCAGGTCCTGCATGCGCCAGATCTTGCGCCCCTTCTTCGTCTTCGGAATGTCGTCGGGCAGGTAGGCGTCGGGCTCGGCCTGCTCGAGAAGATGGCCGAAGCACCAGGTGACGACCACGTCGTTTCGGCAGTTGATGAACCCGTCGCCTCGGCCCGATACGCCGAGCTCGGCGGCGATGGCCTTGGCAACGGAGGGCTTTTCGGCGATGAAGAGCTTCATGAGGGATCCGTTCAAGATTATCGGAGCAGTGTACAGATTTCGCGCTCCGGACGCACGGCTCGCTCAAAAGAGCCTTCAATTTCGACTCACGATTGTATGGGAAAACAATGGGCTTGATCCGGTCGATGTTTATGGTCAATCTTTACACTCCTCGTTTGTTTTTACTGAACGTTAAGTTCAAGTCATTCGAGCGTTCTGTCAATTGAAAAAAACAATCGCCGAAAACTAGGGAAAAATACGCAAGTCGAAGGTCGAGCCCAGCATGGTTTTTCTTGAGCTTCGTCAAGGTCGGGAAAACCCTCCGAATGTCGCGTCGGAAAAAGCGAAGGGATGTTGGGTAAAAACCCTGAGTCTAGGTGCGACTTTTGAGCAACTGCCCCCTGTGGGAGAGGGACGTCGGAGGCGTTCACGTGTTAGCATCGAATCCGTCCCCCCGACAAGGGGGCTTGACAAACAGGAGGCAAACATGACTGAATTCTGTTCGATTGACCGGGTGACCTACCCGCTGCCGTGCCAGCAGTCCTACATGCGGTGGAGTGCTCATTCGCTCCCCCCGCTTGACGCCGTGTCGCAGGGTCGACGCGAAAGCGGCCTGCAGCAGATGCATCCCGAAGCGCTTCAGAACGTTCGCAAGCGCGCATTCGAGATGCTTGACGCCGGCATGAACTGCGTTGAGATCGCAAGAAAGCTCAGCGCGCACCCGCAGACGATCCGCAAGTGGAAGAAGCATCGCGAGACCTTCGGTGAAGAGCTCTCGGTGATCGGCCTCAAGCGGGGCCCGAAGAAGCTCCGTCCGGAGGTGCTCTAAAAAGAGACGCAGTCACTGCGACTGCAAGGCGGACGGCCCGCAGGATTGAGAGGAATCCTGCGGGCCGTCCGCTTTTTTTGAGATTCGCAAATGGTGATGCGGAACGGGGTTTTCGGGTGACGCGGCTTTTAATTTGATTTTTGAGCTACAATTCCGGCATTGGATGAGGTTGTCTGAAGGAGGCCGGGATGTCGGAAGAGGACAAGAGGGAAGCGGGTTCGCCCGCGAGGGGCGGTGCGCGCACGGGCGCGGGCCGTCCGAAGGGATCGGGAACCTATTCCGAGGTGAGAAGCGTGAGGCTCAGGCCCGATGAGGCCGAGCACTGCAGGCGAAAGGGCGGCAACCGCTACCTGAGGGGCCTCATTCGTGCGGACATGACGCGGGAGGAGGCGCCCGAAGGGGAGGACCGGCCTGCGGACGTGCTGCCTCGCGAGCACCTCAACGTACGCGTCGTCGGGCGCGTGCCGCTTGAAACCGATCCGAAGGACAACGTCACGCGCGTCGAGATGAAGGGCTCGTGCGGCTTTCCGTCTCCGGCGGACGACTATGCGAGCGAGGAGTTCAACCTGAACGATTTCTTCGTGCGCAAGCCCCACACGACCTTCGTGATCGAGGCGGACGGCGACTCGATGATCGACGCGGGGATCTCCTCGGGCGACATTCTGCTCGTCGACAGCTCGAAGGAGCCCGTCGACGGCGACATCGTGCTCGCCTATCTCGGCGGCGCGCTCACGATCAAGCGCTTCAAGCGCATTGACGGCGTCATTGAGCTGAGGCCCGAGAACAAGGAGGGCAACTACAGGATCCTGCGTCCCACTGAGTGGGACGACTTCAGGGTGGCTGGCGTCGTGACGGCGCTCGGCCGCATTCTCGGGCGCGGCCCCTAGGCCGTGCGCCTGTCGACGGGAGGAGTCCTGCATGACGACGCGCTTTCTTCACATTGACGGCAACACCTTCTATGCCTCGGTGCACAGGGTGTTCGATCCCACGCTCAGGCGCCGCCCCGTGGTGGTCCTCTCGAACAACGACGGCTGCGTCGTGACGAGGACGGCCGAGGCGAAGGCGCTCGGCATTGCGCGGGGCGTCCCGTACTTTCAGATCAGGGAGCTCGCCGAGCGGCACGGCGTCGCGGTGCTCTCGAGCAACTACGAGCTCTATCAGTCGATGTCGGACCGCATGATGGCGGTGATCCGCACGCTCGTGCCGAGGCAGGAGATCTATTCGATCGACGAGCAGTTTGCGGACGTCTCGGGCATGGAGAATCTTACGGCGCTCGGCCGCGAGGCGAGGGCTCGCGTGCTCAAGTGGACGGGGATTCCGACCTGTGCGGGCATTGCGCCCACGAAGACGCTCGCCAAGCTCTGCGACCACTGGGCCAAGGTTCATTCCGTCTTCGGGGGCGTCCTCAACTGGGACGACCTTTCGCCCGCGCGCAGGGAGAAGGCCTTTGCGGTGACGCCCGTCTCGGAGGTCTGGGGCGTGGGAGGCAGGACGGCCGCCAAGCTCGAGGCCCTCGGCGTGCGGACGGTGCTCGACTTCGTGAGGGTGCCGGGCGGCGTCGTGAGGCGCCTGGGCGGCGTGGTGCTCGAGCGAACCTGGCTCGAACTCCAGGGGCGCTGCTGCATCGAGCTTGAGGAGACGCCGCCGGGGAGAAAGCAGATCGTGCGCTCCCGCAGCTTCTCGACGCCCGTCTCCGACCTCGACGGCCTGCTGTGCGCGGCCTCCGTGCGCATGGAGAGCGCGGCCCGCGTGCTTCGGCGCGAGGGAAGCGAGGCGACGCACGTGGGCGTTCTCTTCAGCACGAGCCGCTTCAGGGAGAACGAGCCGCAGCATTCGGCCGAGGTGGGCGAAAGGCTCCTGCGGCCGACAGCCGACACCATCGAGCTCACGGCGGTCGCCGAGGCGCTCGTGAGAAGGGCCTGGCGAAGGGGCTTCGCCTACTGCAGGCTCGGCGTGGTGCTCTCGGGACTCGTGCCCGCCGTCGACGGCGCAGCGCGATGCGTGCAGCCGCAGTCCCTCTTCGACGAGCCCGAGGACGATTCGGCCCGTGAGCGGCGCAGAAGGCTCATGATGACCTCCGACATGATCACGGGACGCTTCGGGCGGGATGCGATCAGGACGGCGGCCTGCCTGCAGGCGGACGGCTGGGAGATGCGCAGGGACCGCATGACGCCCTGCAGCACGACGTGCTGGGACGAGATGCCGGGCGTCGACTGAGGACGAAATGCATGCCCGGCCTCCGAAGGAAGGACGCAGCACGATTCGTGGTCATGGATAGTGTTTGTGTGTGAAACAGGGTGCTTCGACATTTCCCCACTCGTTCGAGCCGGCCGGTTATGTCCTCATCGGACCGGCGCTCGATGGCGATCTGATCGGGGACAAAGAAAAAGGGCCTCCGGAAGGGAGGCCCTTTGTTCTGATCGCTGCTTAGCGGATGTGCTTCACGGAAACCGTGGAGAGCACCTTGCCGAGAATGACGATCTTGTCGTCGGTGGCGATTTCGTTCGCAAAGCGCTTGGGATTGTCGATGCGGATGTCGAGCGTGCCGTCAACGAGCGGCTGGATGCGGCGAAGTTCCTTCGTTTCGCCGACCTGGACGAGGTAGACGCCGGAGCCGATCACCTTGTTGATCGTATGGTTGATGACCACGAGGCTGCCGCTGCGGATCGTCGGAGCCATGTCGTCGGATTCCTGCGTGAAGAGCGAGAGCTTGTTGGCTTCCGTGCCGAAGGTGCGCTTGGCGCTGTCGGCCGTGAGCGACAGGCCGATCGTTTCGGAGGATTCGGGACGCGGGCGGATGACGACTTCGTCACGGCCGGAGGCGTGCTCGCCGTAGGTGAGCCAGTGGGCGGAAACGCCGAAGACCTTGGCCATGCGCTCAAGATAGATGACGCGCGGAACGGCCTGGTTGGAGCACCACTTGGAAATGGAAGGCTGGGCGATGTCGATGCGGCGGGCGAGCTCGCGCATGGAGATGCCGGAACGCTTGAGTTCGGAGCCAATGCGGCCGCCGAGTGTGTCGGTCGAGGTGGAATTCACGATAGTCCCCTTGTGAATGTGTAATGAGATCAGCTGGTTTTTCGGATATCGACGGCTTTTGTGGGTCCGTTGATATCTCTTGTTGCTTATAAAATACCTCAAACAGCTGAATCGCGATTCGGAGTATGCACCTAGGTGAACGGGAATCGGCGATACTTTGCGTCAAAATCCTGTTCCCGATGCGGATTCATTTTACACAGAATGAGAGAGTCGAACTAAGAAAACGCTATCGTCGCCGCAAGACGCACGGAACCTTGCGCAAACCGCAATTGGCTAATCTCCCTAGTCGCAGAGGCCTTTACACGGATCTATGGGGTAATTCGGAAATGAACGGTTACAAACTTTGGGTGTGTGTGGACGGAAATTGACGGGTGATCCGGTCGGGAATAGGGGAAGTCGGGAATGACTGCGGTCCGGGCGGGGCGGGGGAAGGGAGTACGTCGTCTGCGGGGAGGGCCGGAGGTGGTCTCCGGGGGGCTGATCCTGAAGGTATCAGCGGGAGTGTATTCGCTGTGAACGCCAGTGGGACTAGGTCCTTGAGTGGATTTTGTCCCACCGGAAGTTCGATTCGGGCTCGGCTGGCGGGCTCAGCGGCCGGCCTTGGGGCAGCTCGAGCGAAGGCCGCTCGAGCAGGCAATGTTGTGGTAGAACCTGGCGCGGACATCGTCCTTGTCGACGCCCTCGCCCGAGAGGTAGAGGTCGCCGAGGATGGCGCAGGCGCGGGTCTGGCGCATCTGGCAGGCCTTGTCGTACCAGACGGCGGCGGCCTTCGGATCGGCCTTGACGCCGTCGCCAGAGCGCAGGATCTTGGCGGCGCGGAAGCACGACGGGGCGTTGCTCAGGCGGCAGGCGGCCTGGTAGTTCTGAAGGGCAAGCTTCATGTCGACGGGCACGCCGTTGCCGTTCTGGCGGCGCTCGGCCGCGTCGAGGCAGGCGTCCATGCGGCCGAGCCTGCAGGCCTCCTCAACCCAGCGCACACGGTCGTCGGAGCGGTCGAGGGTGGCGGTGCGCATGCAGGACGTCTCGTTGCCGAGCATGCAGGATTTGCCGAGCCAGGAGACCAACGCCTCGTGCTCGCCCGCGTCGTTGGCGATGCGGGCCATTTCACGGCAGCTGCGGTCGTCGCCGATCGTGCAGCCGCGCGAGAGAAGTTCCTTTGCGGCCGGAAGGTCGGCCGAATAGATCCTGCCCTCGGCAAGCAGAAGACCGAGATGACGACAGGACTCGGGGTCCCCGCCTCTGCAGCCCTTCTCAAAGAGGGCGCGGGCCTCGCCGACGGCCTTTTGCTCACTCCGGGCCTTGTCGACGGACGGAAGCACGCGAAGCGCGGCCACCGTGCAGGCGGCGGCCTCGCCGCGGGCGCAGGCGGCCTCGGGCGTCTCGCGGGCCGTCATGACCATGGTCCCGGAAGCAGGTTCGGCCGGTGCGGCGTGCGCTGCGTAAGAAAGGGCGGCGGCCGAAAGCATCAGGGAGAAAAGAAGAGCGGATTTGATTTGAAGGGACGTCATGGCGGTCAGCGTCTGTGTGTAAGAAATCTTGGAATTCTGCCCAAGGAGGATGGTGTTTTGCTTAATAACTCGATGAGGGAAAACCCGCACGGGGTCTCGAGGTCATTGCGGCAGAAGCGCCTTGTAGGCCTCGAGGTCCTCGTCGGTGTAGGCGCAGACGGTCACGCGGCCCGCAAAATCGTGCGCCAGCATCGCCTCGAGCGTGGTCTTCGCGGCGAGGTCCGCAGGAAAGCGGTGGATGCCGCGGCTGATGCAGCAGAAGGCAACGGTCTCGAACTTCATGTCTCGCGCAATGTCGAGTGCGGACGTGACGGCGCGGCGAAGCGTCTCGACCTCGTCCGATGCGCCGCCGAGCCAGACGGGGCCGACGGTGTGGATCACGTGACGGGCGGGGAGCGCGTAGCCCTTCGTGAGCCGGCTCTCGCCCACGGGACAGCCGCAGAGCTCGATGCACTCGGCGAGGAGCTCGCGGCCCGCGGCGCGGTGGATGGCGCGGTCCACGCCGCCGCCTCCGAGAAGCGAGCGGTTGGCGGAATTGATGATGGCGTCGACATCGAGCGTCGTGATGTCGCCCTTGATGACGGAGATGGCACAAGGCTGCATGGCGGATTCCCGAAATGTTCTGATCCATGGATTGTAGTCTCGAGACTTCGGCATTCGCGGTTTCGTATTCGGAAGGAAGGGAAAATCCGAACGCAGTTCGGCGCAACCGTCCATCCTTTGTGCGCTATCATCGGAAGGTTCTGCCGCAAAACGTGCGGCAGGTCTTGAATTCAATCATCATCAAACGAAACGGATTCGTCATGAACACTCGACTTCTTCTCGGCGCCCTTGCGACTGCCGCCGTGCTGGCCTCACCCGCTCATGCGAAGCTCGACGGCAAGGTGCCCGAGCCCGGCATGGTGACCTTCGTCACCTTCAGCGCGGACGGCTGCCAGCCCTGCCGCCTGATGGAGCCCGCGCTCAGGAAGCTTGACCAGGAGTACGAGGGCCGCGCCGCCATCCGCGAGATCAACACCTCCGAATACCCCGAACTCGTGCCGTACTTCCGCATCGCGGCCGTGCCCACCCAGATCCTCTTCGACAAGGACGGCAAGGAGCTCGGCTGGCACCAGGGCTACATGGACGAGTCGAGCATGAGGCAGGCGATCGAGGGAGCCCTCAAGGCCGCTGAAGCGAAGCCCGACGAGGCGAAGGCTGCAAAGTAGTCGGCAGGATCCGCTCCTTCCTCTCTCCGTCTCTCCGGACGGGAGGCTGAAGGACGAGGACAAGGGACAATTGAAGGGGCGCCGGATGCTGAATCCGCGCCCCTTCGTGCATTCCACCGAATGTGAAAACGGGCGCCCTCCGGCATGGAGGACGCCCGTTTCGATATGGACTTTCGGGATCAGGCCGATCAGAAGACCAGCTTGGAGATGCCCCAGCCGATGAACGTGCCGCAGGTCACGAAGACGAGGCCCGGACGCAGGTAGGAGTGGTTGATCACGAAGGTGCCCAGACGCGTCGTGCCCGTGCGGTCGAAGGCCGTGCAGCCGATCTGCGCGCCGCCCGGGATGATGAAGTCGCCGTAGCAGCAGGCCCAGGTGCCGACGAGGAACTCGGGCGGCAGGCCGAACTTGAGGCCGAGCGGGATCATGATCGTCGTGGAGACCGTCGGGGAGAAGATGACGGTGGAGACGCAGAAGGTAGCAAGGCAGAAGACGAACGGCGCATCCTTGGCGAGGCCGGCGAAGGCGTCGGCGAGGACCTTGGTGTGCTGGTCGAAGAACGTGCCCGTACACCAGGCGATGCCGAAGACGCCCACGACGCCGATGAGGCCGGAGCGGAACACGGAGCCCGAGGCGAACTTCGCGGACGGGACGCGGCAGAGCATGATGATGAAGAAGGCCGTGGCGAGCATCACCATCTGGATGATGTTCGGGATAGGAAGAAGCGTGGTCTTTTCGCCGACCGTCCAGGACGGACGCAGGTCGGAGACGGAGCCCACGAGAATCGAGACCAGAATGCCGAGCAGGAAGATGCAGACGGCACGGCGGGCAAACGGAGCCTCCGCGAACTTCATTTCAGTCGTGGAGTGCGTGGCGAGCCACTGGTAGTCGCCGTTGGCGAGGCGGGCCTTGAATTCCGGGTCGTCCTCGAGCTCCTTGCCGCGCCAGAACACGGAGAGGGCGGCGCAGAAGAGCGAGAGGATGAAGGTCGGGATCGTCACGGCCAGAATCTGATGGAATTCGACGCCCTGAGTGGCCATGATGCCCACCATGGCGGCCATGGCGGCGGACATGGGCGAGGCCATCACGGCGATGCCGGCGCAGATCACGGATGCCGAAACGGCGCGCTCGGGACGCACGCGAGCCGAGGCCGCCACTTCGGCGACCACGGGATAGACCGCGAAGGCCACGTAGGACGTGCCCACGACCATCACGAAGAAGGAGCACACGAGCGGCCCCACGATGGTAATCATCTTCGGCCAGCGGCGAAGGAGCTTCTCGGCCCAACGGACCATCAGGTCAAGACCGCCCGAGCCCTGAAGGACGGACGTACAGGCGATGACCGCCGTGATGATGAGCAGGACGGAAATCGGAGGAGAACCCGGGGGAACGCCAAGAACGAGGACGAGAAGGCACACGCCGAGACCGCCGGCCGCACCGAGGCCGACGCCGCCCAGACGGCCGCCGATGGCTACGCAGACCATAACGATGGCGAACTGGAGCCAGAAGTTGAAATCCATTTCCATGGTTGTAAAGCTTTCTTTTTGGTTGTTGGAGGGAGGCGGCAGTATTTCAGTCAGGGGCCGCCACGCGGTATTTTACAGTTTGTTGCACTGACACACATCATGGTTTTTACGGGGTGCCTGGCGCTCGTTGTGTTCGAAGGCTCCGCATGCACGTCGGCAGCGGGCTTTCGGTATTATTGGCGTGACCCGTGGGCAGTCATGGATTGCCCTGACGACTGAATTCACGAAAGGAGCCTGAAGTGACTGAAACCGCTGTTCCGAATGTTCTCAAGAGCGAGGTGCTCGCCCGATTCGTCGTGGAGACGCCCTCCGAGGCCGTGCCCGACGCGATGGTGAAGAAGGCCGTGCGCCACATTCTCGACTCCATCGGCGCGGGCGTTGCGGGGGCCGTCTCGGTTGAGGCGCAGCGCCTGACGGCCGTGCTTCGCGAAGAAGGCGAGGGGCCCGGCAGGGCCACGCTCTGGGGCCGCGGCGAGACGATGACGCCCGTCAACGCCGCGCTCGTCAACGGCACGGCCTCGCATGCCTTCGAGCTTGACGACACGGGCGGATGCGACCATTCGGGCGCCGTGGTGGTGCCTGCGGCCGTCGCCGCGGTGGAGCTTGCGGACCGTCCCGTGACGGGGCGCGAGTTCATCGACGCGGTGGTGATCGGCTACGACGTCGCCCGCCGTCCGCTCGAGGCCTGCGGCGCCTATGAACCGCACAACGGCGCGGGCTTCCACTCGACGGGCACCTGCGGCACGTTCGGTGCGGCCGCAGCCGCAGCCCGCATCCTGGGCCTTTCCGTGAGGGAGACGCAGAATGCGCTCGGCCTTGCCTCGTCCTTCTCCTCCGGCCTCTGGTGCTGCGTGCACGACGGCGCGCAGAGCAAGCGCATGCATGCGGGCCATGCAGCCTGGGGCGGCCTGATGAGCGCTGTGCTCGCACGCCGCGGCTTCACGGGGCCGACGCACGTCTTCGAGGAGGTCTGGGGCGGCTTCAACCATTCCTTCGCGCCGACCTCGAGCGATCCGGATGCTTATCTGCGCGAACTCGGCGAGAACTGGAAGCTCGGGCGCGTCTCCATCAAGCCGCACGCCTCCTGCCGCTCCACCCATGCCGCAATCGACGCCGTCGACAACCTGCGCGCCGCACACGGCTTCACGGCCGATGACATCGAGGAGGTGCACGTGATCATCAATCCGTTCGTCTACGGCATGTGCGGTCACGCGACGCTTCATCCGATGAACTCGGCCCAGCTCTCCATCCCCTACAGCGTGGCGGCCGACCTCGTCTTCGGCTCCGCGGGCCTTCCCTCGTTTGCGCGCGCCCGGCGTGAGGACCCGCGCGTCGCCGCCATGATGGCGCGCGTGCGCTTCACGGTCGACAAGAGCCAGAAGGACGACGACGAGCCGATCGTCGAGGTGACGCTCAAGGACGGCCGCAGCTGGCGCGAACACGTGCCGATGCCGCTCGGCGCACCGACCAATCCCGTCACCGACGAGGCGCTTCTCAGGAAGTTCAGGGGCGTGGTCGGCATGGTCTTCACCGAGGAGGAGACCGAGGAGCTCGCACGCACGCTCATGGCGCTCGAAGAGGTCTCCGACTTCAGGACCGAGGTGGCGAGCCTGCTCGCCCGCGAGCCGAGGACGCGCGAGCAGTTCGACGCATAAAGTGCTCGAACATGGTGTGATAAAATCACGGGGTCGCAACCTGCTCTCGGATGGTTCAGCAGTCACCGCGCGAGTTGCAGATGACGACGGCCTCGGCCCGGTAGACGTCTTCGAAATTCTGGGAGAGGCAAAACAAGACGGCCTGCATTCCACATTCGGATTGCAGGCCGTCTTATTTGGTGCTTGTCCCGTCGGAGCGTCAGGCGTCGAGCGCGAGCTTCGATGCAAAGAGCAGGAACATGCTGCCCATGGCGGTGTTGCCGAGCTTCGCGACGGACGGACGACGGCCGAAGAACTTGAGAAGGTCGGCGCCCGCGGTGATGAGGAGCGTCATCCAGGCCATGCTGAAGCATTCAAGGATCAGGGCGAGGATGGTGTAGGAGATCGCCGGATTGTCGAAAGCCGGATCGATGAACTGCACGAAGAAGGAGACGTAGAAGAGAATCGACTTCGGGTTCGTGAGGCTCAGCGCAAGGGCGTTGCGGTAGACCTTGACGAGGCTGCAGCTCTTCTTGACGACGACTTCGGATTCGCCTTCGGCCTTTTCGGCCTTCTTGGCGAAGAACGTGGCGTGGATGGCCTTGCCGCCGAGCCAGGCGAGGTACGCGGCGCCGAGGATCTTGAGCCAGAAGAAGACCTCGGGGTGCGCGAGCACGAGGGCCGCGATGCCGAGGTAGGCGAGGAAGACCAGAACGGCGTCGCCCGTGAAGACGCCCGCAGCGGCGGTGAAGCCCGCGCGGCGGCCGTCGACGATGCTCGTCTTGAGCACGAAGAGCGTGTTCGGGCCGGGGATCATGACGATGATCAGAGCGCCGAGCGCATAGGCCCAGATGTTGAGGATGCCAAAAGTTTCAAGCATGATGGAGATGATCCGTGCGAAAAAAAGACCGCACTCCCTCGGAGTCCGGCCGGCAGATGAATTTTTGCGGTTGGGACGCATTCGACCCCGCGGGCCTTCCTGCATCGAGCGACGAAGTATACAGGTTTTCGCCTAGGGGACAACCCCGAAATGAGACATTTTCCGGAGAATTTCCTTCATGCGGAAGGTCGAAACCGTGAAGACAATTGCGGCCGTGGCGAAGCGGGGCGATTGTTGTCCGGATACCGCGTTTGCGGGACTTGCTAAACAACCTCCCCACTGAAGTGGGAGGGTTTCGGTACAGTCGAGGCTTTTCGCCTCGGGGTTGTCCCCGATTTGCTGTCACTCCGACCACGAAATCCCTGCTGACGCAGCCCTTGTACGGCAAGGGAAGGAATCCCCCGCCCTCGGAACCTCCCGAACTCGCGCTCGGTGATGCCTTCTCGAGCTTGAATGACTACGACACCGGCGTCAAGCCAGGCTGTTACTCCGGCTAGGACAGTACTTCACCTTTCTGGGCTTTGTGGGATCCGTCGGATCCTGCAAAGCTCGGGTGAGCCAGTCGTCGTGCTTGGCAACGCGAACACGGTACACGTGCTTGCAGACGGTTACGCATTGCGGATCTGCTTTCCATATGATGCCGGTGCGATTGGTCTTCCCTTCGAACGAATGCAGTCCGCGTCCAGAACTGATGAACCTCGGGGAGCCGCCTTCGTAGAGGTGGCGCTCCACCGAGATCCACGCTCTCGAAGCGAATACTAAAGGATCGGTCAGGATCTTGGAGATGTCAAGACATAAAAGAGGCCCGGGTGAAGGATCTGACCCGAGCCTCAGGAAGGAGCCGCCCAAAGGAGAAGAGGACGGCGCCTTTTTCGAGGAGAAGCTCCCTGCGCTTAGAGCCCAGAGAATCGGCTGCTGCCGGTTAGGCTTCCTTGTAGTCCGTGATGTACTTGCCGGCCATGTAGCCGGAAGTGTGGGCGAAGCCGCAGGCGTTGCCGCCGCAGGAGAGGTTGTTCCACGGGAACATGCGGATCATGCGGTACGGACCGGCACCGATCTTGTGCTGCTGGTCGGTACGGCCGAACTGCGTGTCGTTCTTCGTTTCGACGGCCTTGTTCCAGAGTTCGATCTGGCCCTTGAGGCCTTCGAGGTTCATGCCGGACTTCTGGCAGAGCTCTTCAAGCGTGTCGGCCTTCCAGAGGTTCTTGCCGAGTTCGAATTCCTTGAGGACGCGTTCTTCGGTCCAGGAGGGCAGGCCGACAAGAACGGAGAGCTTGATCGTCTTGAGCGTGCGGTCCCAGGTGGCCTGGTCGGCGAGCACGTAGTGGCAGCCGTCCGGGTTGTGGGCGAGGTGCGGCGTGACGTGGCAGATGCCTTCCTTTTCCGTCACGAAGCGCTTGCCGTTCTTGTTGACGAGGATGCCGCCCTGGTTGGTGATGAACCACCAGCGGCAGTACGGGCCGTTGCGGCCGCCGGTGACGATGCCGCAGGTATACGAGGCGATGTACTGCATGTGGGAGAGCGGAACGCCGACGTCGCTCACGGCGGTGAGCATGGCGGAGCCGTCGTTGTTCGGGCCGCCGATCACGACGCCCTTGCCGGCGACGGAAGGAACCCAGCGGTCAAGAGACTCGGGCGTGCCCGTGATGCCGCCCGTGGCCATGATGACGCCGAGGCGGACGCGGCAGTTGACGACCTTGTCGCCGCGGCCGCACTGGACGCCGACAACGCGGTTGGCCTTTTCATCAAACCAGAAGCGCGTGACGGGCATGGAGTGATGGATCCACCGAGGCGCTCGGATTGTCCGCCCAACGCGTCTTGCGCGTCGCGATCGCATGCCCGCCGTAGTTGAGCTCGAGCTCCATGTAGGCGGAAGCGGGGCCGACGAGAATATCGGGCCGAAGGCGCATGAGGTCGGCGCTCGGGTCGTCGGGTAAGAGACGCACGCCCGTCACGGTCCTGTCGGGCATGGCCCTCGCCATGGCGGCGAGCGTGGGTATGACCGTGCGGGAGTAGTAGCCGGGCTCGGGCCTGTCGACGAAGCCTACGACGACGTCCGCAGGCGGCTCGGCGCAGACGCCCTGAACGGCGAAGACGCAGGTGACGAGGGGGACGGCGGCGAAGACGGCTGCAAGGGCGCGTTTGGGAGTTCGTGAGGGCATGTTGCGGGTTTCGGGTGGTGCAACGGCAAAGGCGATGTTCTCAAGAGAACTATGCAGGCAGGATGGCGCCGCGTTAATAGGGCCGCGGACGGGAGCGTAAACCCGCAAATTTTTCCGGATCGTCTCTGCGATAGGTGAAGAGGAAAACTCATGAAGACCCGTCCCGACGTCGTTGCCGTGCACGACTTCGTGAAGGATCTCGTCGACTCGAAGGCGCTTGCCTGCCGCGTGAAGGACGAGTGCCGCGCTCGCGTGACGGTCGAACCCGACGAAAGAGGCTTCGGCATCATCAGGTCGAACGGCGTCGACGTGACGGAGAGGGTCATGAAGTTCATCTTCGCCGGACCCGCAGGGACGGGTGAAGCGGGCTGACGTCCGCATTGATCCGTTCAGACCCAGCCGATCGGGAAAGGCCCGTCTTCCGTCGCGAAGGCGGGCCATTTTGGCGGAGCATCGGACGTATGATTGAGTACGTCTTTCCAAAAAACGGAGCACAGCACAATGGTGAGCAGGATCGAAGTGCGCGGCGCGCGCGTGCACAATCTCAGGAACGTCGACGTCGACATTCCGCTCAATAAAATCGTCGGCGTGGCGGGCGTCTCCGGGTCCGGCAAATCGTCGCTCGCGCTCGGCGTCCTCTACACCGAGGGCTCGCGGCGCTACCTTGAGGCGCTCTCGACCTATACGCGCCGGCGGCTTACGCAGGCGCCGCGGGCAGATGTCGACGAGGTGCTCCATGTTCCCGCAGCGCTTGCGCTCCATCAGAGACCGGGCGTGCCCGGCATCCGGAGTACCTTCGGAACGGGGACCGAGCTGCTCAACACGATTCGCCTCATGTTTTCGCGCCTTGCGTTTCACAGGTGTCCGAACGGCCACATGGTCGGGCCCACGATCGACGTCGCGGCCGAAAAGGCGCTCGTCTGTCCGGTCTGCGGGGCGAAGTTCTTTGCGCCGGGTGCGGAGGATCTGGCCTTCAACAGCGGCGGCGCCTGCAGGACTTGCGACGGCACGGGCATGGTGAGGTCGGTCGACAGGGCAACGCTCGTTCCCGACGAGACGCTTTCAATCGACGAAGGCGCCGTGATGCCCTGGCGCACATTGATGTGGTCGCTCATGACCGACGTCTGTCGATCGATGGGCGTGAGGACGAACGTGCCCTTCAGAGAGCTGACGCCCGAGGAGAAGGCGATCGTCTACGACGGCCCGATGGTGAAGAAGCACATCTTCTATCATCCGAAGGGTTCGAACGATGCGGCGGAGCTTGATTTCACGTACTTCTCGGCCGTAAAGACGGTCGAGAACGCGCTCGCCAAGGTGAAGGACGAGTCGGGCATGAAGCGCGTCGAGCGTTTCCTGAGACTTGATGTATGCCCTGACTGCAGGGGCTCAAGGTTCTCGGAGGCCGCGCGGGCGCCGAAGATTATGGGCGTCTCGATCGACGAAGTCTCCCGCATGCCGCTCGTCGACCTGTGCGCTTGGGTCGACCGCGTGCCCGCGTCGCTCCCGCCCGAGATGCGGCCGATGGCGGAGAGTCTCTGCGAGGCGTTCGGACACACGGCCGCGAGGCTTCTGGATCTCGGGCTCGGATACCTGTCGCTTGATCGTGCGGCCTCGACGCTCTCGACGGGCGAGCGGCAGCGCATGCAGCTCGCGAGGGCCGTGCGCAACCGCACGACGGGCGTGCTCTACGTGCTGGACGAACCTTCGATCGGGCTCCATCCCGCCAACGTCGAGGGGCTCAAGGCCGTGATGCACGACCTGGTGGCGGACGGCAACACGGTCCTTCTCGTCGATCATGACGTCGACATCCTGAGAGAGGCCGATCGGATCATCGAGATGGGCCCGAAGGCGGGCCGCGAGGGCGGTCGCGTCATTGCCGAAGGAAGCGTCGGAGAGATCGAGGCGAATTCCGATTCGATGATCGGGCCCTATCTGTCGGGGAGACCCGCGGTCGTGAGGACGAAGACGCCGCGAGACAGTCTTTTCGAGCATGGCGAAATCCTGCTTGAGACGAAGGCGGTCCATACGGTCAAACCTCTGAGCGTGAGGATTCCGAAGGGGAGACTCACGGTGGTGACGGGCGTGTCGGGTTCGGGCAAGACGACGCTCGTGCTCGAGAGCCTGCTCCCGGCGCTCAGGGCCGCGATCGACGGGACGGCACTGCCCGCGCACGTCGGCTCGATCTCGGCTCAGGGCATCCGTCAGGCGAAGCTCATCGATGCGACGCCAATCGGCGTGAACGTCCGGTCGACGGTTGCAACCTATGCCAACGTGCACGATGATCTGAGGAAGGCTTTCGCGAAGACGCCCGACGCGAAGGCCGCGGGCATGAAGGCGGGCGACTTCTCGTACAACACGGGCAGGCTGCGCTGTCCCGAATGCGACGGCACGGGTTCGATCAGCCTCGACGTGCAGTTCCTGCCCGACGTGGACGTGCCGTGTCCCGCGTGCAGGGGAAGCCGCTATGCGCCGGCCGCCTTTGCAATCAGGCGCGCCGCGAAGGCGGCGGGGGCGCACGGGACGCAGTCAGCGTACACGCTGCCCGAGTTCATGGACATGGACGTCTCGACGGCGCTTCGGGCGGCAGCCGACATGAAGACCGTGTCGGCAAGGCTCAGGGTGCTCGAGGATCTCGGGCTCGGCTACCTCACGCTCGGGGAGGCGACGCCCGGACTCTCGGGCGGCGAGGCCCAGCGGCTCAAGCTCGCGGGCGAGATGGGCAGAGGCCAGGATGATGCGCTCTTCGTCTTCGACGAGCCGACGATCGGCCTGCATCCTGAAAACGTCGCGACGCTCATGGCGGTCTTCGAGCGGCTCGTCGAGGCGGGCGCAACCGTGATCGTGATCGAGCACGACCTCGACGTGATCCGGGCGGCCGACTGGATGATCGATCTGGGACCGGGCGGCGGAGACGCGGGCGGCACGGTCGTCTTCGAAGGCGTGCCCGAGGATGCGCCCGCAGAGCCCCGAAGCGTCACGGGCAGGCATCTCGGCCGTCGGGCTTAAGCCTGCGCTCATGAAGACGGGCATAATCAAGAAAGCGGACGCAGGGCCGGATTCAGGCCTGCATCCAACGCAACAACGAACGGGAAGAAGAACATCATGAACATCCGCAAGACTTCCATTTCGATCGTCGCAGGCGTGATCGCCGCGCTCACGGCGGCCTCCGCCGCTGCGGCTCCCGACGTCGCGCTCGTGAGGGAGCGTGCCGAACAGGGCGTCGTCGAGAGCCAGTTCGCTCTCGGCAACATGTACTTCAAGGGCAACGGTGTCGAGCAGAACATCGAGGAGGCCCTCAAGTGGTACCGCCGCGCCGCCGAAAAGGGCAACGCCATGGCGCAGCTCAAGCTCGGCTTCATCTACGAGGACGGCAGGGGCGTTCCTCAGGACAAGAAGGCCGCCAAGGACTGGTACCACAAGGCATGCGAAAACAAGCACGAGCTCGGCTGCAACTATGAGCAGCGCCTCATCGACGAAGGTGTTCAATGAGTCGGTCGAGTACGCTCAGGTCAGGACTTCGCCCTCTTTTTGACAGAACCCGTGCGCCGCAAGCCTCTCATTTCAATGGGAGGAGAAGGCGCACAAACTTTTCGGACGTGCAGTAACATTTCCTTATGCGCACCTCCACCTTTTCCAACATTGTCGAACTTCCGCTTCGTGTGAACGATCAGCAGAATCGTTTTCTCGAAAA
>OLFU01000620.1_pt1 | contig 40287 bp, 36 predicted proteins | sample 1605161 | NCBI WGS metagenome assembly OLFU01 (sample SAMEA3888914, study PRJEB22519) | human gut metagenome | biome: human gut; feature: human-associated habitat; material: faeces | place: Denmark | collected 2011
CCACAGTATCTAAAACAATATAGCTTAAATTTTTATTAAAAACAACCTAAGCTATGACTATATTATACGAGGAGTTGCTTAAGATGAAAAAAATAGGCTTATTGGCCTTAGGCTTGGCGTTGGCTCTTGGCGTAGTTGCTGAAGCCGGAAGTATTCCTGCCGACAGAGTGCCGTTGCAAACCTATGCCGTAAAAAAAATGAATTGTTATTTACAGCCTAACGGTGTACAAAAAGGCTGGATTGATCCCGGAGACTATGTTGTGGTAACGCAAATCAGAAGCGATGGCTGGGCATATGGTTCTTATCCTGTCGGCAACGGCAGAGTAAGCAGATGGTTCAGAGCAGATGATTTGGTAAATAATATAGGCTTTGCTAATCAGGAGCGTTACTCGCCTAAAGCTAATACCAATACATATACTGGCCCTGACCATAGCAGAAAGTTTGGTTCCTTTAACGATAATGAAACGCTTCTTGTGGTGTCTGAATCCGGAGAAAGCAGGCAGTTTATTTATAAATTAAACAACGGTGGCTATAAAATGGCTTGGGCTCCGTATTGGGATTGCTGGGATGCACGGCAGGCGGGTAAGCAGCAGGTAAATAATAATGTGATTAACAAGAATCCCATTGTGAAGCCTGTGCAAAGAGAGGATAAAAAGCAGGAGCAAACCTCCTACGGTGTATGGAAAGCTACAGCAAGATACACAGCAAATACATACGACAATCCTGATTTGCGAGGTGCGAGAGCAGGATGGATAACCAGCGGCTCCGATATAGAAGTATTGGGAGAAAATGCGAAGTCCTATTTTATTCGTTATTGGGCCGACAACGGTGCGAAGAGAGAACGCTACGTAGAACGAACTGCCGTGAAAGGGCTGAATGAAGACAAGGATAATAAGCAGCAGGTAAATAATAATGTGATTAACAAGAATCCCATTGTGAAGCCTGTGCAAAGAGAGGATAAAAAGCAGGAGCAGTCATCTTCTTATGGAGTGTGGAAAGCGACAGCAAGATATAGAGCCAATACCTATGATAATCCTAATTTAAGAGGAGCAAGAGCAGGCTGGGTAACTGCTGGTTCTGATATTGAAGTATTGGGAGAAAACAGTAAGTCATATTATATTCGTTATTGGACTGATAATGGAAGTCCAAGAGAACGGTATGTGGAAAGAACTGCTGTGAAGGGGTTGAATGAAGATAAGGATAATAAAAAACAGGTGAATAGTAATACGATTAATACGAATTCTATTGTTAAACCTGTACAGAGAGAAGAGAAAAAACAAAGTAATAACTTGTCTTGTGGTTGTTCAAATAGCTACGCAGGAAATTATATTGTGAATACTTCTAGATTGCCGCTTACGATGAGAAGTGGTCATGGTAGCAATTACGCGAAGATTGCCTCCATACCTAAAGGAGCAAAAGTTTATGTTTCTGCAAGTAATGGTAGTTGGGCACATGTAAACTATAATGAGCGTAATGGATATGCTTCAATGCAATACCTTAAGAAAGTTTCACAACAAAATACCATTTCTTCTGGAGTGTTACGTGGTGTAGAGAATGCAACTAAATTAAATGCTACTATTCAAGTAAAAGATCGCATTTATTGGATGAAGTCTAATTTAAATGGATACAAAAACGGAGCAAAGTATACTGGTTCAGGTCAATGCAGAGGATTTGCCAATAATGTTTATACGTATTTGTTTCCTGGAGTACAAAGGATATCTGGACATACGAATGATAATTTCGGGGCGTCAAGATTTGATGGTTCTTTCAAAGTTGACAGAATTACAGGTTTTGCTCCCAATGAAGTAAATACTGTGAAAAACTTTTTCAGAAAAGCTAAGCCTGGATATTTTGTACAAATGGGGCGCAGGTATTCCTTAAATTCTTCTAGAGATGCTGCCAAACCACATTCTGCAATTTTAGCTGGGGTATATGATGGTGGTTGTGACTTTTATGAAGCGAATGCTGATAACAGAAACACAATTCAATTAAATTGGTACACATGGGATAAGTTAGCTAATATGAATAAAGGATATACCCTCTATGCTCCTCAAAATTACAGACTAAAATAAGCAATAAAGGAGATGTTAACAATGTATTCAAAGAAAAATTTACTCGCTGCTGTCGTACTAGGTCTGTCCATGTCTTTAACAGGTGTTGCACCTGCTGTTGCAAGTGCGGATGATGTATCCGTACAGGTAAATATGCAGCAAAATGCTAAAGGCTCTGTTAACTGGGAAAAAGGTGCTGAGGCTGATGTTGAAGCATGGGGTGTAGGCCTGCCTCCGGAAAACATGCCTGCTGCCCGCGGTACTGCGCTTGCGCGTCGTGCTGCTATTGTTGATGCTTATCGTCAGCTGGCAGAAACTATTAAAGGCGTTCAGATTGATGCGGAAACCTCTATGCGTGATTTAGCAATTGAAAGTGATATTGTAAATACCAAAATCAAAGCATTGGTACAAGGCGCCCGTATAGTTGAGGAATATGCTAATGATGACGGCAGCTACACTGTCAGAATGGCTATTCCTCTGTATGGCGTGAAGAGTGTTGCGGCAGTTGCTGTACCTGAAGCTCAAAAAACAATTCTGCCTGAAGAAGCGCCTGCAATAAGCGAAGATTACACCCCTGCTCCGGAGGTACAGGCCGAAGCTGCTTCCTATACCGGTGTTGTTGTAGATGCTGCCGGCTTAGGCTTGGAGGGTACCTTCTCTCCTGTTATTTATGATGTTAACGGCCGTGCAATTTACGGCATGCGTAACATTGATAAAGACTTTGCTATCAGCAAGGGCATGGTAGAATACTATAACGATGTGCAGACTGCAGCCGTTAATTCCCGTGCCGGTGCAAATCCGTTAGTTGTGAAGGCTGTGAGCGTTCGCGGTGGTGCTAATTCCGTAAATCCGGTTAACGTTGTTGTTAGTGTAGAAGATGGCGATAAAATTTTATATGCTAATGAAAAATCCGGTATGCTGGAAAATAAAGCAGTTGCCTTTGTAAAATAAACGGCAACAAAAAAGGAATGCTCACATTAAAGGGCATTCCTTTTTTACTGATAGAAGGTGAGAGCTATGCTGAAAAAGTTGGTATTGGTTTTATCCTGTGCTTGCGCTATGAATACTTGCTTGGCCAATAATATTGCTGATAATGTCGAAGCGGATGCTGAAGCTGCTGCAGCCTATAATTGCTTGTACGATGCTCAGGGAAGAGTAATTTATGCTTCTGGCTGCAATAAAGCGTATGAGTACGCAGGGGCGGCGCTGACAGCTTACAGGGAGGCCAGAGCGACAACAGATAAACGGACTGCAAATGCAAAATATACGGAAGCAATAAAAAATATTAATCTTGCGTTGGCGATTATTCCGGAAAGTGCGGAATATAGGCTGTTGGCGGCACAGATTTATCGTCATCGCGGCGGTTTGAGTTACGCAAAAAATTACTTTGCACAAGCATGCACGCTATATGAGAAGCTGCTTGAAGATTATCCCGACAGCGTAACGTTAAATTTGCAGTATGCCATAGCCTGCTATGCCGGTGATGCCTGCTATTATCCTGATTATGAGGACTATAAAAGCAGAGCTTGTTTATATGCGAAGCAGACATTAAAGCTGCTGGAACAGAATAAAAACCAATATAGTGAAGCAGATACTTTGCTTCCGAGATTATTGGCCTATGTGCTTTTGCAAGACTATGATGCGGCTGCAAAGACAGTAAAGCGTATAAACAGTATTTGCGGAAAATATTCACCGGCATATACTTTGGCAGAAGAATATGAGCGCCTGGTTGCTGACGGCCAATGGTTGTGGCGCGTGAGCAGTAAGGAAGATGCAGAAAAGGATTTCTTATTATATTCCGTTGATGAATGGGGTATTTAGGATAATCATAGCTTTACTGCAGGATAGTAAATTTATTTTATGGAGAGCGAAATGAAAAAGTTTTTTACTGTAATATGCTTAATTGCGTTTTGCTTTATCGCTGTCATATCAATGACAAATAGTGCTGCGGCAGCAGATGCTTTTCTGTTGTGAAAAATAAAAACAATACTCTAGGTGAAAATATTGCCGCGGGAAGAGGTACTCCCGAAGGTGTTGTTGTTCAATGGATGCATTCTGAAGGACATAGGGCTAATATTTTAAATCCTGTATTTAAGGAGCTGGGTGTTGGCTATTGTTGTGATGAAAATACTGAGTATGAATATTATTGGGTACAGATATTCAGAGGATAATGCTTAAAGGCAGGTTCCTTTTCTCCGTTATTAGAAAATAGTAATAGTACAGCTTTGTAATATGCTTAAATTTATGATAAGCATTATGGCGTTATGCTGTAGTTTTAGCTATTTTTGTGGTCGTTATGCTTGTGTTAGGATATTTACGTTATAGATATCGTGGCGCTGAGACAAGACTTCTTGATTATCTAATTCTTGCTACAAGCACGGCGTTTTTGAGCTGCATCAATGATGTTGGTCTCATTGCTTATTGGCTGCAAATATTTGATTTTAATTATGTCAAAGATTTTGTGATTGGTATGTATGTACCTTGCAGCACTGGCCTAATATATTTTTTTGAAGTGATGATACGTAATGAAGTTTTACATCTTGATTCTTCAAATTAAGGGAATTAGTAGACATAGCGATTTTTCTTGCTATTTATCTAACAACTTCTTATAATTATAATTAGAAAAGTAATTAGCAAGGAGGTAGCTTATGTTAGAGGGTAAGAATATAGAATTCAAGCGTCAATATACTGATGATATTAAATACGCAGTGTTGGCGTTTGCTAATACTGAGGGAGGAACATTATATATTGGCATTAATGATGATGGCAGCGTGGAAGGAGTAGAAAATCCAGATGCTGTGATGCTGCAGGCAATGAACATGATTCGTGATACTATTCGACCTGATATTACAGTAGCAGTTGATTGCAGTACTGAGCTTATGGAGAATAAGCATGTTGTTGTGCTCATAATTCAGCGAGGAGTTGCCAGACCATATTATTTAGCTAATAAGGGAATTAGGCCAGCGGGAGTGTATGTAAGACAGGGAGCATCATCTGTTCCTGCATCAGAGACTGCCATTCTTCAAATGATTAAGGAATCGAGTGGCGACGTTTATGAAGAAGCACGTTCTTTAAACCAAAATCTGACGTTTAAAGAAGCAGAGGCATACTTTGCTAAAAAACACTTGCAGTTTGGCGATGCGCAGAAGCGCACCTTGCAGCTAATTAGTGCCGATGGAACCTATTCCAATCTTGGTATGCTGCTTTCTGACCAATGCATTTCTATTATTAAGCTGGCAGTTTTTGAGGGTAGCAAAAAGACTGTTTTTCACGACCGTAAAGAATTGAGTGGCTCGTTGTTCAAGCAGCTTGAAGATGCTTATGCTTATATTAATCAATTTAATTATACACGTTCAGAATTTCCTGGCTTGGAACGAGTAGACACACGGGACTATCCACCTGAGGCTGTGCGTGAGGCTTTATTGAATGCTGTAATCCATCGGGAATATGGCATTGGTGGACCGACGCTGATTAGTATTTTTGATGACAGAATAGAATTCGTGACGATAGGCGGGTTGGTCAAGGGCTTGTCTTTGGCAGATATTAAGCTTGGTGTATCTATGCTGAGAAATAAAAATCTGGCGAATGTTTTTTATCGTTTGCATTTAATTGAAGCCTATGGAACGGGGCTTTTAAAGATCGATGAGTGCTATGCGGATTGTGCAGTGAAGCCACAGCTTTTGGCAACAGATAATGCCTTTAAGCTTGTACTTCCTAATGTTAATTTTGCTGCTAAACGGGTGAAGAATTATTCTTTGGCAGATGAAAGTAAGACTGCGTCCAAGAAAGAAGAGCGTTATCAAATTGTACTTGAATTAGCGCGCAAAAATTCTCTGGTTACGCGGAGTATGATAGAGAAGGCTTTGCATGTATCGACATCCACAGCGGTTCTTGTGCTCAAAAAGATGCTGCAGCTGGGGCTGTTAAAAAAATATGGCGAAGGCAGGAATGTAAGCTATTCGTTAGCTTGCTGAGAGAGACAATAATTTTTTACTTCCCCCTTAACCTATGCTTCATGTAGATTTCATTTTACTGCTGCATTGCTCATCTTTGGCGTATATCGTAATATGTAAAAAAGGCAGACGCTCGCTTGAACGTCTGTAAGCGTCAAATCAACCATGTATGAAAAAGAGGCTGGGACAAAACCAACTTCGACAAATTACAGAATCGCTAGAGTTTAAGTTTTTTTGATTTTTTGCACTAAAAAACCAGCGGATATTTACCCTGACGGTAAACTTCCACTGGTTTTCTTTTTTATGCTGGGTTTTGTCCCAGCCTGTTTTAGCTATAAAGAAGTTTGAAGTTGTATTAAGTGCTTTAATACGAAAGTGTGCAGAAAAAATTAACCATTATCACGTGCGCAAGTTTTAAATTTAAAAGTTCACCCCTTGCAATTTTCTCTATTCCAAATAATGTTACTCGTAAGTAACATACTCATAAGTAACATAATCGTGAATTACATAATTTAGAATGGTGGTGAAGCAGATGGAAAAATTCGGCTTTTCATCAACATTAGTGGGTAAACAAATAGCCTTAATCATTTTTGTTGGATTTCTGATTACGGATATACTCTTTTCCGCTAGCATCTGGAGTTATTATTTACAGTCTTAACTCCATGTGAGAGCGACATGGAGTTTACTCGCTTTTTTTGAGGAATGGTGGTTGACAAGATTACAGATTACAGCGAAAACAGGTTGTAAGCATCCAACGTATTTACCTGCTACTTCCCTTCCTCCTTCATTAGCCCCTCATTATAAATCGCCGGCGAAGCGCCTGCTTCCGTAATGTGCGGCGTTAAAAGCAGCAAAACCTCCGTTTTGCTGTGCGAACGTGAACGGTTTTTAAACAGCTCGCCCAACAGGGGAATCTTGCTCAAAAAGGGCACCTGCTGCATTGTACGCTGCTGTTCCTCGCTGATCAATCCGCCGATAACCAACGTTTCGCCGCTGTACATGCGCACGTTGGTGTCGGCGGTACGACTGGTGATGCGGTAATTTTTCAGCTCGCTGATGAGTACAGGCGTGCTCACCTCAGTGTGGACTCTGGCAGTCACCATTTTACCGTCTTCACTGATGATAGGCGCATATTGCAGCTTGATGCCGGCGTCCAGATATTCCGTTGCCGTGTAGCTGCCGCTGCTGTCGTGCTTTTCTGTCTGCACAGGGATGTGGTCACCAATAAAAATACTGGCCTCCTTGCCGGGGATGGTGATGATGCGCGGTGTTGCCAAAATGCGCGCCTTGCCGCTATTGATGAGAGCGTTCAGCGTAGCGTTGAAGCGGAAGGCAAAGCCACGCCAAAATTTGAAGCTGCCGTCATAATTGCTGCTGTCGCTGTCACCATTGTTCGTTTCCTGCGCGCGCTGGGGAATAGTATCCCAGTCCCAGCGCACGCCCAGGTTTTTACTGTCCTCGCAGCTGATTGCGATGATTTTGGCTTCTAACGTTACCTGTCTTGTTGCTACGTCCAGCTTGGGCAGCAACTGCCTTAAGCGTGCGTGGCTTTGCTCATCTCCCAAAAGGATGAGGCTGTTGGTGATAGTATCCAGCCCCAGCTTGGAGCCGAAGTGCGGAGCCAACGCTTCCTGCACGTCCTTGGCGCGGGCGTAGCTCAGAGAATAGCAGGCTAGGCGTTCGCTGACGGGCTGCGGCAGTGTGGGAACGTTTACTGCAGCAGTTTGGACGACGTTGGCGGGGGAAGGCAAAAAGGGATTGGTGAGCTTATTTTGAGCGTGGCAGGGCAGAGCTAAGGCAAGCAGCAGACTGCTGAGTATTAACGGGAAAAATCGTTTTAGCATAATGGCTCCTTTCAGTGTTATCCGTTAAGATGACTACAACAAGCATTGCATAGTAAATTTCATTTTTCATTTTAGCGCAAGCAGAGAAAAATTTCAAGTAAAAATTTAGAAAATAGAGAAAATTTTAAATTATTATATTGCATTTCGCTTTTTTTATGCTACAATGGATGCAACACAAGAAAAATGAGGTGATACAGTGGAGGGCTTGCGTAATAATAAACTGGCGGAGGATTTGCTGCATCTGTCATTGGCTCAGGGTGCCAGTGACATGCATATCGAGCCTGACGGACAGGGAGTGCGTGTGCGCATCCGTGTTGATGGCCTGCTGCAACAGCTGTGTGTGCTGCCGCGTACGCAGCAAAGCACGCTGCTGACGCAGCTGAAGGTGTGGAGCGGTATGGATATTGCCGAAAAAAGAGTGCCGCAGGATGGCAGGCTGCTGCTTGAGCATGAAGGCAGCGAGGTGGATTTGCGTTTATCCAGCCTGCCGACGGTGAACGGCGAAAAGCTGGCGATTCGTTTTTTGCAGCGTCAGGATAATTTGCTGCAGCTGGAGCAACTGCAATTCAGCGATGACAATTTGCAGCGTTACTGCCGGCTTTTTCATCAGCCGAACGGCTTGGTGCTTTTGACAGGACCTACGGGCAGCGGTAAAACGACCACGCTTTATGCGACGCTGCAGGAGCTAGATGCTGCTGCCAACAATATAATAACCTTAGAGGACCCGGTGGAATATAAGCTGGCGGGGATTAATCAGGTGGCGGTCAACCGCAGGAGCGGACTTACCTTTGCCGCAGGACTGCGTTCTGTTGTGCGTCAGGATCCGGATGTTATCATGCTGGGTGAAATCAGAGATGAGGAAACAGCGGCGATGGCGGTACATGCAGCGCTGACAGGTCATTTGGTGTTGAGCACATTGCACACGAACGATGCTATTGGTGCGGTTTATCGTCTGCTGGATATGGGGATTGCCGATTATCTGCTGGCTGCCGGGTTGCGCGGTGTGCTGGCACAGCGTTTGGTGCGCCGTCCGTGCCGCCATTGCGGCGAACGGCGCTTCGCAACTGCAGCGGAGCTGCAGTATCTGGGGCGCAGAGCGGATGAAAGGCTGCAGGTGGTGCAGGCTCACGGCTGTGAGCATTGTCACGGCACAGGCTACAGAGGGCGTTTGGCTTTGCATGAACTGGTTGTGTTTGATAAACGTATGCAGCAGCTCTTGGTAAACGGCACCGATGAAGCAGAGCTTTTGCGGGAGGCACGTAAGCAGGGCTGGTGCAGTCTGTATGCTGACGCAGTTGATAAGGTGCTGCAGGGGGCAACTACGGTTGAAGAATTGTGGCGCGTCGGTATAACCGAGGAGGCTGATTATGCTTGATAAGCTGCTGCTTTTGGCACGGCATATGGGAGCAAGCGATTTGCATCTTACGCCTGCGAGCGTACCGATGGTGCGCGTAGATGGCAGTCTGCAGCCTTTGCGAAACGAATTTATTTCCCGGGAAAAGCTGGAGAAAGCGTTACTTGCCTTGCTGCCGGAGCAGGAAAAACAGCAGCTGTTGCAGACAGGTGAGATTGATACTGCTTTTAGTGACAGACTGCAGGAGCGCTGCCGGCTCAATGTTTACCGTCTTGGCAACGGCTATGCGGCGGCGATTCGTCTGCTCCCGAAGGATATTCCTGACTGCAACAGTCTTGGCCTGCCGCAAATTATCAGTCAGCTTGCGGGCAGCAGCAGCGGTCTGCTGCTCGTTACAGGTGCCACGGGAAGCGGCAAAAGCACAACGCTTGCTTCGCTGGTACAGCAGATAAATCAAACACGCGCTGTACACATCCTGACGCTGGAGGACCCGGTAGAATATGTTTATCCTGCTGGCCTGGCGCTGATTAACCAGCGGGAGGTGGGGCGTGATACAAGGAGCTTTGCTAGCGGTCTGCGCAGTGCGCTCAGGCAGGATCCGGATGTTATTTTAGTAGGTGAGCTGAGAGATGCGGAAACAATAGGTATAGCGCTGACGGCGGCGGAAACAGGTCATCTGGTTTTGGCAACGCTGCACACGCAGGATGCTGCAGGTACGGTGAACCGCATCCTTGACGTGCTGCCAGACAGACAGCATGTGTGTACGCAGCTGGCTGACTGCCTGCTGGGAATTTGCTGCCAAAGGCTGCTGCCGCGCTGCGACAGAGCAGGCAGAGCGGCGGCCTTTGAGGTGCTCATTGCAACGCCTGCCATGCGCAATTTAATTCGCGAGGGGCGTACGCATCAGTTGCAGTCCTATCTGCAGACCGGCGCGCGCTACGGCATGCAGACGATGGAGGACGCAGTGAAGGCCTTGCAGCTGCGCGGGATAATCGCATGAAAAAAGCCGCTGCGAAAAGCAGCGGCTGAATATATACAGATAAACTGTGAAACAATATTACAAAATTTCTTCTCTGATTAAGGTATTCATCATCTTTTGCTTGCCCAATACCCAGAGCAGGTCGTTTTCTTCGAAAACAAGTGAAACGTGGGGATTAGTAATCGTAAAGGCGCCACGCTCCAGACCGACAACAAGGCAGCTCCATTTGTTGCGCAAATCCGCAGCCTTCAGTGAGGTTCCCAAAATAGGCGAATGCTTGTCGATAGTAATCGCCAGTGAGAGAAATTGCTGTTCCGGTTTATTTTGGTGGTTATCCAGCATGAATTCACGCAGGCTTTGCGGCAAATCGCAGCGTTCCAGGCCTAAGCTGCGCTGCCTTACAGCAGCAGCAAAAACCTGCAGCTGGCTGGCGGTGCCGATGAGCAGCAGCTTATCGCCCTGCTCAACTATCTGCTCACCGCCGGGCATATCAACAGTGCGATTACTGCCCAAAAGCTGCAGAACGTTGCAGCCATAGCTTTCACGGAAGCCAAGACTGCGCAGGCTGCGTCCTTTGATGGGAGAATCCTTTTGCAAATCGTAGTAGACAAGCTGCAAATCCTCATCGAACCAGGTGCGGCTGTCATCGGGAGCACTTTCACGATGCTTACGCATGTGCTTTTCGTTAAGGTTCACCAAAAAGCGCGATTCAATGCGCAGGTACTCGCTCATCAGCCAGTCGGAGGAGGAGATGAAGTACGCTGCCAGCAATATGGATACGCAGGCCAGGAAGCCGTGCAGCTTCAGCAGAGTGTGGAAGATGAAGTACAGCGAAGCAGATGCTACAAGCAGCTTGCCGAATACCAGGAACATCAGCGGCAGATGGTTAGCACGCTTTTTAAACCAGAGCTTGGAGAACAAATCACCATTACCGGCGCGGTTGACGAGCACAGCACGCAAAATCGGTGACATGATGATAAAGGTGGCAGCGGCGGTCAGCAGTCTGCTGTACGGCAGCTTCAGCGTGTTGCCCAAATAAGGCAACAGGTAATATTCCGCACCTAAGGCAATGGCTGCCAGCAGGGTGATGAAAATCAGCATACGCATGGTGTAACCGGTAAGCAAATTCTTCCAGTCCTGATCCTTGTCATCATCGGTATTGGTGCCGGTGTAACGGTTAAGCCAGCTTTTAGCCTGAGGCGGCAACAGCTTCAGCACCAGCTGGTAAAAGGGCTCGGCTGCCATGATGCAGAAGGGGGTAGTAAAGGTAGTGATTACGGATACCGCTACGATAATCGGATATAAAAAGCTGCTGATTACGCCCAGGCTCATGCCGAGGGAAGCGATAATAAAGGAGAATTCACCGATCTGTGCCAGGCTGAAGCCGCAGTGTACAGAGGTGTTGAGGCTTTGGCCGGAGGCCAGCACGCCGCCGGTGGAGAAAATCAGCTTGCCGATAATTGTTGCTACTACCAGCACGAAAATAGGCAGTGCCTGCTCCAGCAGGATAGCGGGATCTACCATCATGCCGACGGATACGAAAAAGACAGCGCCGAACAAATCCTTGATAGGAGCAACGAGGTGCTCGATTTTTTCGGCGTTAGGTGCTTCGGCAATCAAAGAGCCCATGATGAAGGCACCCAAAGCGGAGGAGAAGCCGAGCTGAGTTGCCAACACAACCATACCGAGACACAGGCCGATGGAAACAACTACCAGAGTTTCTTCGTTCATCAGCTGCTTGGCCCATTTAAAGAAGCTGGGAACAAGGTACATACCCAGAACAAACCATAAAACGAGGAAGAAAATCAGACGGCCGATGCTGAGCAGCAGCTCCATCGTGGAAACGTCGGCGCTGGCTACAGCCATGGTTGCCAGCAGCACCATCATCACGATACCGGCGATATCTTCAATAATCAGCACGCCGAAAACTATTTCCGTAAAGCGCTGCGCCCTGAGCTTTAAGTCGTCAAAGGCTTTAATGATAATCGTAGTGGAGGACATAGAAAGCATACCGCCTAAAAAGAGACTATCCATATGATTCCAGCCGAGCAGCGTACCGGCGAAGTAGCCCACGGCCAGCATGCCGCCTATTTCTACCGCAGTGGCGATGAAGGCTGTACTGCCTACGCTTTTCAGCTTGTAAAAGCTGAACTCCAGTCCCAGCGCGAACAACAGGAAGATAACACCGATTTCGGACCAGGCGTGGACGTTGGCCTTATCGGTAATCGTCGGGAAGAAGTTGAAGTGCGGACCGGTGATGAAGCCGGCAACAATGTAACCAAGCACCAACGGCTGATTAATTTTCTTGAAAAGAATAGTCGTGACGCCGGCTACAAGCAAAATCATTGCTAAATCATTAATAATAGTAGTCAGATGAGTCATGGGATTCTCCTTTGCGATATTTTTTGCCAAAGTGGCTTTAAATGGTGTATAATAATTGAAATGTAGTCATAAGCTTTTTACAAGCTCTGCAGACTGCAAAACAAATAATCTCAATATATATTATACAATATTTTTGACTGAACTTATTGCATAAATAATGCTTTATTTTGTTAATTTATTGTGACTTGCGCAATTGGAGGAATAAAGATGAACGAAAATCAACAAGAAAAATTAGTTTTGGTAGATGGCGAGATTATGCCGGAAGCTGAAGCATTTATTGACGTTAACGACCGCGGCCATAATTTCGGCGATGGTGTTTTTGAAATTGTACCGGTTTATAACGGCCGTTGCTTTGCTTTGCTGCCGCATATGAACAATTTATTCGATTCCGTAATCGCTGTAAAAATCCCCGGCGTTTATATGATTGAAGAGCTGGTAGAGTTCCATGAAAGCCTGCTGGCCGCAACCGGTCTGAAGGACTGCGAAATCTATACTCAGGTAACCCGTGGCAGCGGTGCTTATGCCCTGTCCTATCCGGAGCAGAGCATTCCGCATCTGACTATGTATGCTGTACCGGTTGACCGCGAGGCACTGGCTGAAAAGCGTGCTAAGGGTGTAAATGTTATTACTGTTGAGGACGTACGTTGGGCGCGCTGCGATATCAATACTCTGAACCGTCTGCCGGAGGTAATGGCTAAACAGAAGGCTGTTATCGGCAATGCTTTTGATTCCCTGTTTGTTCGCGACGGTAAAATTACCGAAAGCACGGAAGCCAGCTTCTTCATTTATAAAGACGGTATTCTGTGGACTCATCCCGAAAACAACTTTATTCATAAAAACATTACCCGCCGTCTGCTGATGGAACGCCTGTCCAAAGACATGGATCTGCAGATTATCGAAAGAGCTTTTGATAAGGGTTTCGCACTCAAAGCAGACGAAGCCTTCCTCTGCGGGCCGCGTTGCGAATTTATGCCTGTTACCAAAATCGACCGCAGCTTTGTTGCTGACGGCAAGGTTGGCGAGCTGACACAAAAGCTGCAGGATGCATATATGGCATTTGTAGCTAAGGAATGCCCTGCTAAGCATGAATAACAGCAAGCTGGTGCGTGGAGCGTTATTGGTGGCTTTGGCGTTGGCGCTGCAATCGCTGCGTTTAGTGCTGCCGATGCCGCAGCTGCTTTCCACGTTTATCATCGGTACTCTGGTGCATATGATGCTGGTGCTCACGCTGCAGCTGAGCGGACTGAAGACAGCTCTGCTGCTGGCGTTTCTGCTGCCGTTGACTGCTTACGTGCAGGGGCAGGTGTTGCTGCCGTTTCTGATTCCTGTAATCTGGCTGGGCAATTTTATCTTTGTCCTGCTTGTGCGTCAGTTTAAGGGCAGTCGCAAGCTGTCTTTATGTGTACCGCCGTTGGCGAAGGCCTGTGTTATGCTGCTGGCAGCCTGGGTGGTAGTCAGCTTTTTGGCGCTGCCGAATCCTGCGCTGCGTAAGACGATTATGTTTGCGATGAGCGTACCGCAGCTGCTGACGGCTGTTGCCGGTATTTTGCTGGCCAAGCAGGTCAAAAAGCGCCTGCGAAAGTTTAATTAATACAGGTTTGGCAATAACATAATGTATTTATGCGTGTCGTATTCAACCGACAGCGAAAATAACCGCCGGTGTAAAAGCTGTGCGGTTATTTTGTGCTTATGCTTAAGAATGTTCAGTAACCTTTTGGTAACTGAAGCACTTTTTTGTGCATACTTTACAGAAAAGCTGAAACAGCATATTATAATATAGGTAATGGATAGTAGTTATCTATTTTGTGAAGTTAATGTTAAAAATGCAATTACAATGACGCAAGCTATATTTCATATGCTATAATATACAAGCAGTAATGAGTTTTTTAGGGGGTTATCAGTATTTTAGAATTTAAACCTGTAACATTGGCACAAAAGCCTTTGTTTGAAAGCTATATATCAAAATCACATCAAAATGGCAGCGAATGTGCCTTTTCCAATCTTTTTGTCTGGCGTGACTGCTATCATATTTATTGGTGCGTAGCGCACGATTTCCTTTTGCTGAAGGTTAAACGCAACAACGTTGATTTTTACATTCAGCCTTTTGGCGGACGCGATGAGGATTTGCCGCGTCTGATGCAGGAGTTGAAGGAGGAGCATCAGGGCAAGCCTTTTGAGATGCATGGTATCTATGATTTTACCAAGGAGCGCTTTGAGCGCGTGATGCCGGGTCTGACATATGAAGAAGACCGCGACAACTGGGATTATGTATATCTGCAGGAAAAGCTGGCAACGCTTTCCGGCCGCAAGCTGCACGGGCAGAAGAATCACTACAATGCTTTTGTTAAGGCGCATCCGGATTTCGTTTATGAGCCGATTACTATGGATAATATGATGGAATGCCTGAACTTCGGCGAGCGCTGGTGCGATGAGCATATGGCGGAGGATCCTTCGCTGCTGTGCGAAAAATATGCTATTCAGGAGGCCTTCCTGAGCTTTGAACAGCTGGAGCTGCGCGGTGGTGCTATCCGTTTCGACGGTAAAATCCAGGCCTTCAGCTTTGGCAAGAAGATTAACGACGATACAGCGGTGCTGCATGTAGAAAAGGCGCGTCATGATGTACGCGGCTTGTATACTGCTATTACCAAGGAGTTTGCCGCTCATGCCTGGACGGATGTAAAATATCTCAACCGTGAGGAGGATATGGGACATCCCGGTCTGCGTGAGGCAAAAATGGCGCTGCATCCGGAATTTATGGTGAAAAAATATAATGTAATTATTGGGTGAGGTAGCTTATGATTTACCGTGTCTTGAGCAAGGAGCGTATGTACCTGGCGGAAGAGCTTTGGGATTACTGCTTTGAAAAAAAGACGGAGCCTTTCTTTCAGTACTATTTTGAGCAGTACTGCGGCAAGGACAATATGGTTATCGGCGGCTTTGAAAAGGTCGGCGAGGAAGAAAAGCTGCGCACGATGCTGCATGTAAATCCCTATATGCTGCGTTTGCGCGGGCAGGAGATGCTGGTGCCGTATCTCGTGGGCATTGCCACCGCTCCGGAAGCACGTGGACAGCACCTTTTGCGTCCGCTTTTGGAAACTGCCTTTGAGGTGCTGCGTTCACAGGGCTTCCCCTTTGTGACGCTGATGCCTATAAGTGCCGGAATTTATCTGCCGTACGAATTTGCTTATTGCTATTACCGTCATGAGTATAAAATGCCGTTGGCACAGCTGCAAATTCCTGCAATTGGTGATGACCTGTCGGTAGAACGTCTGGATTTAGTTTCCTTGCTGCAATCTGTGACTGAGGAAAAAGCTCAGCCTTGCAATCCTTTGGCCGATATTTACGCAAGTGTTACCGCAGCGTGGAACGGCGTGCCGCAGCGCACTGCTTTTCAATGGCGCAAGCTGTTGTCTGTAGTTACGCAGGAAAACGTGTTGTGCGCTGTTGTCTATTGCGCGGGGAAAGCAGTTGGCTATATGCTTTACTCACTGACTGACGGCACGTTCAACGTGCAGGAGCTGCTTACGCAGAACGCTGCAGCCAAGAACCGTCTGCTGCAATATGCCGCAGGACACAGAAGCGAAGCGCAGGAGTTTTGCTGGCTGGCGGAGCCGTGGGATAAAACATATCTGGGCTTTGCGGACCAAGCGCTTACAGGCAGACTGCAGCCGTTTATGATGGCGCGCTGCCTCGATGCGCGTTTAGCGATCGCCAAGCTGCCGGTAGCAGAAAGCATGAGCAGCGGCAGTGTTGTTGTGTTGCTTACGGATAAGATGCTTGAGCGCAATAATCATCTGCTGCAGCTGCGTACGTCGCCGGGTAAGCTGGAGGCAGTCAGCACACTGGAGCAGGAGGAGGTTACCATGGACATGGGCGCCTTTACCAAGCTTTACTTCGGTGCCTTCAGTGCCAGCGAACTGTGGGAGGCAGGGCGCATCAAGTGCAATGATGTGCAGAAGCTGCAGCTGCTCGACGAGCTTTTCCCAAAATGTCGCACGTACAATAACGAATATTTTTAAAGCTATGCAGGCTGTCGGAAGAAAACGACAGCCTGTTTTTCAACAGAAAACCCATGCCTTACTTAACGTAAAGCATGGGCTTATTTTTGTCTGTACAGAATTTATTGTGCTGTTATTCTCTTTTCCATAACGTTATAAGCGATATCACCGTCATGCGGTTGGCCGTTGACTTTAACATTGCCATGAAAGGCTGCAATTTTCGTCTTCCAGCAGTAGCTGCCGCTGTCTGCGGTGATGTTATTAGTATTGTCGTTAAACTGCAGATTGCCATCTACATAAGCAGTTCTGTCAGAATGATATACATCGACCTTATCGCAGGCGAAGCTCATATCGCCGAAGCTTAGATGAATGTTACCCTGTCCGTGAACCTCCATAGCATAAAGATATACCTTAGTGGCATCGCCGGTAATGGTTAAGGTTGTGTCATGTGCCGGAAACTGTACAAAGACGTGTCCCTGCAGGTCATATACGCCAGTGAGCGGATTGAATGTGCGGCTGTCGCTGGTGATTACCGGATCGGCAAAGCACATAGAAGGCAGCATCATAACAAGCATAGTTAATATTAAAAGAAATTTCTTCATGAATAAGTCACCTCTTGTAGCATGAAAAACAGGAGAAATTTTTAGTGTACTCTTTATTATAGTATTTTTAGAGAATTGGCGCAAGCGTTAAAAAAGATTTTTTTAGAAAAAAAGAGGATTTTCCCTTTATACATTGAATATAGATTATGTGTGAAATGTAGTTGGAGGCGGAGAGGGTAATGAACGGAGATTTTGAAAACTTTAAAGAGCAGGTGCGCAGCACAGCCGATATGGTAGAAATAATCTCCGGTTACGTGCCGTTGAAAAAGAAAGGTCAGAACTACTGGGGCTGTTGCCCGTTTCACGGAGAAAAAACACCGTCCTTTTCGGTGAACCCCGGCAAGAGCATGTTTTATTGCTTTGGCTGCCATGAGGGCGGAGATATTTTTAAGTTTATTATGAAAATCGAAAACTGCAGCTTTATGGATGCATTAAAGCTGCTGGCCGGCAGATACGGTATTCCGATACCGGAAAAGCAGAAGACGGCCGCCGAAATTGCGCGCGAGAAACAAAGGGACAGCATTTATAGTGCTAATGAACTGGCGTCAAAATTTTTTCAGGCTTGTCTTACAAAAACTGCTTACGGTGAACCTGCCCTGGCTTATCTTGCAGGGCGCGGAATCGGCAAAGAAATTATTGCCGGCTTTGGCATAGGCTATGCGCTGAATAATTTTACCGCGCTTGTCAGCTCTCTTGCTAAGCGCGGCTGTCAGCCGCAGGTGCTGGAGGCTGCCGGACTGGCGGCCCGTGGGCGCGACGGCTATTATGACAAGTTCCGCAACCGCGTGATTATTCCTATCCGCGATGCGCGCGGACGTATAGTCGGCTTTGGCGGCAGAGTGCTGGACAACAGCACGCCTAAGTATCTGAATACAGCGGAAACGCAGTGGTTTAATAAGCGAAGGCTGCTTTTTGGTCTGGATATAGCTTTGAAGGCTATACGCAAAAGCGGTCGGGCTGTAGTTGTCGAAGGTTATATGGATGCTATCAGCTTGCATGCGGCAGGCTTTGATAATGTTGTAGCATCTATGGGAACGGCCTTTTCCCAGGAGCAGGCTAAGCTGCTACAGCGTCTGGCGGATGAAGTAATCTTCTGCTATGACAGCGACAGCGCAGGCCGCAAGGCTTCGGTGCGTGCCGTGAGCATTGCCAGGGAAGCAGGCTTAAAGGTACGCATAGCAGGTGTACCTGACGGCAAGGATCCCGACGAATATGTACGTCAGCATGGCAGCGCTGCTTTTGCACAGGTGCTGGCGGCGGCGCAGAATGGTATTGATTTTCAAATAGATGAAACTATCCTGCAAAATAATATTGCTAATTTAGCAGGAAAAGTAGAGGCTGTGTCGAATATACTACCATTCCTATTAGAATGTCAAAATGAAATTGAAGCGTCGGAGCATATCCGAAGGCTGGCACAGCGGCTGACTATTGATGAAGGCCTGATTGCGGAAGAATACCGCAAGGCAGCACGCAGAGGCGGCAGACAGCAGACTGGGCAGCCGACGGTGATTCCGGAGGAAAAAAGCGCCGGTATCGGTCAGCAGGCGGAAGAACTGCTTCTGAGATTGCTTTTGGAGCAGCCGCAGCTGTGTGATGAATGCCGTGCGGAGGTAAAGGAAACAGGCTTTGAAGATGCTGTGCTGGCACAGCTGTTTGACAGGTTGTGCGAGCTTGGCACCGCTTATACAACGGATAAGCTGAATAATGTCCTGGACGATGCGGCGCAGACAGCGTTGGCGCGTATTTTGGCACATCAGCTTCCGGAGGGAGATATGGATAAGCTTATGCAGGACTGCCTCAGGCAGATGCGGCGGCTTCGTCTGGAAAAAGAATATGAAAAGCATCGTCTGCTGGCGGATGAATACGAAAGATCGGCAGATGAGCGTTTTCTCAGTGAATTAATGGAAAGTCAAAGGATAAAGAATGAAATCAAAAAACTCTATGGAAACCAAAATAAATAAGGAAGGAGGGGACACCATGGCTGCAGCTACTAAAATAACGCAGGAGCAAATTGATGAGCTTATCCGCAAGGGTAAAGCTAATAAGGGTGTTCTCACCTATGGCGATGTAATGAACCTCACCAATACTTTGGAAGATATTACGCCCGAAGATGTTGAGCATATCTACGAGGTTATTACACGTAAAGGTCTGGAGCTTGTTGATGATGACAATGCCTCCGACGAAGATATACTGCCTTTGGTAGGAAACGACGAAGATAATGATGAGCCCAGCAGCAGCGAGTTGGAAAACATGAGCGTTCCCGAAGGCATCAGCATTGACGATCCTGTACGCATGTACCTTAAGGAAATCGGCAGAGTACCGCTGCTTATCGGTGAGGATGAGGTTAAGCTCGCTAAGCGTATGGATAAGGGCCGTCAGGCAGAGCGTATTCAGCGCGGCAGAATGATTGAGCTGGAGGAGCCTGCTTTTACTGCTGAGGACAGCGGCAGCACATTGGTTGAAAAGCTGCGCGAGAGCTTGAAAGAGGAATGGCAGATTACCAATATGCGTTCTGTTTTCCGTGTAGCGCAGATGATTAAAAAGCGTCAGAGCGTAGGTCAGCCTTATACTGTTGACGATTACGAGGACCTGATTTTTGAATTTACCAAAGATGAGCGTCTGCATCTGCAGCGCCTGATGGCAGAACAAAGATGTCTGATTCCGGGCTGTGAGCAGTTCGTAGTAACGCGTGAAACAAGCGATTTAGATGATCATAAGCTTTATCAGATTAAGGCTATTCTCAACGAGCTCAGAGAGCGTATGAGTGACGGCAGAGAAAAGGATTCTGCTGTTGTTGAAGCCTACTGCAATCTGGATGAGGATTTCGAAAAGCTGTTGAAAGCAGTTGCACATCAGGGTGACGAAGCTAAGCAATGCTTGTCCGAAGCTAACCTGCGTCTGGTAGTAAGTATTGCCAAGCGTTATGTCGGTCGCGGTATGCTGTTCCTGGATTTGATTCAGGAGGGTAACCTGGGACTGATTAAGGCTGTAGATAAATTCGATTATAACAAGGGCTTTAAATTCAGTACCTATGCTACGTGGTGGATTCGTCAGGCGATTACCCGTGCGATTGCCGACCAGGCACGTACTATCCGTATTCCTGTACATATGGTGGAAACCATTAACAAGCTCATTCGTGTTTCCCGCCAGCTGCTGCAGGAGCTTGGCCGCGAGCCTTTGCCGGAAGAAATTGCCAAGGAAATGGATACCTCTGTTGACAGAGTGCGCGAGATTATGAAAATTGCGCAGGAGCCTGTTTCTCTGGAAACTCCTATCGGTGAGGAAGAGGATTCGCATCTGGGCGATTTTATTGAGGACCACGATGCACCGGCACCTGCCGATGCTGCTTCCTTCACTTTGCTGCGTGAGCAGCTGGAGGAGGTTCTGGAAACGCTTACTATCCGTGAAAAACGGGTATTGGAGCTGCGCTTTGGTCTGGAGGACGGCCGTAGCCGTACTTTGGAAGAGGTTGGCCAGCATTTTGGCGTTACCCGTGAGCGTATCCGTCAGATTGAGGCTAAGGCATTGCGCAAGCTGCGTCATCCCAGCCGCAGCAAAAAGCTGAAGGACTTCTTGGAATAATAGTTGACAAACAACTATATCTATTATAAAATAATACTGTTTGGTAGCTTGCATGGGCCTATAGCTCAGTGGTAGAGCCGCCGGCTCATAACCGGCTGGTCGTAGGTTCGAACCCTACTGGGCCCACCAATACCTTACATCAGCAAAACGAAGTGAACGCAGGTCGAAAGGCCTGCGTTTTTAATTCTATGAGTTGACATTTATCTGCTTATAGTGACATAATTAAATAGTTATCAAGAATATGGATTCATTTCACTGAATAAGTTTGAATAATTACCAAGGAGGCAAGAATGTTTACTTTAAAAAATGGTGACGGTATGGTTTGGCCTGACGGTAAGCGTATCGCCGTGATGGTTACCTTTGATTTTGATGCGGAGCTGCTGCGTAAATCTGTAATCGGCAAGCGAACAATCGGCTTTTCCGATACAAGCAGAGGTCAATATGGTCCTGATGAGGGCTTGAAGCGTTGTCTGGATATGCTTGAACGCCAACAGCTCAAAACTACCTTTTTTGTTCCCGGCCGCATTGCGGAGCTTTATGCAGATAAAGTTCAGCAAATAGCGGATGCAGGACATGAACTTGCCTATCACGGCTATCTGCACGAAGCCTCTGTAGATATGCCTGCTGATGAGGAAAGGGAGAATATGGCCAAGAGTGAGGCGCTTCTGGAAAAAATAAGCGGCCGCATGGTTGTCGGCTATCGCGGTCCGCTGGATTTATTGCCTAACTGTGCAATGCAGCTGATGGCTGAACGTGGATATTTATACGGTTCTACACTTAAGGATTGCGACTGGGCGTATGTGCATGAGGACTACCCGCTTGTGGAGCTTCCTACTGAGCCTACGCTGGATGATTTCTCCTGGTTCTATTTTTCCTATGCTGATGAAGCTACTATCACCTGTAGTTATCCGGTGGACTATGTTTACGATATCTGGAAGGATAATTTTGACGAGCTTGCCAATGAGGGCGACAAAATTTTTGTGCTCAAGCTGCATCCGCAGCTTATCGGCCGCAGCAGCCGCGTGCGCATGCTGGAACGCTTTATTGCCTATATGAAGGCGAACGGCGCATGGCTTGCAAGCTGCGAAGATGTAGCGCGTTACGTAAAGGAGTTTTATGCTAAACGTGCGGAAGGAGGCGAAGCATGATGAACTGGAACTGGCCTGATAATAAGCGCATTGCTTTACTGCTTTCCTTTGATATCGATGCGGAAACTCTGTGGCTTACACGCAACGATATCAATGAACGTCATCTGGTACACATGTCCCGCGGTCTTTATGCTACGAAACAAGGCTTGCCGCGCATTCTGAAGATGCTGGAGGAGGAAGGTCTTAAGGCAACCTTTTTCACTACTGCCTATACTGCGGAGATTCATCCGGAAATCATTCAATACATTGCAGCGCAGGGACATGAAATCGGCTATCACGGTTATCTGCATGAAGTAAAGGATACCTATGAAGAAGAAAATGCGCTGATGGATAAGGTTGATGCTATCTTCCGCAGCCTTACCGGCAAACGTCCCGTAGGTGTGCGTATGCCTGATGGTATCTTGCATGATTTTCATAAGCAGCTCTGGCTGGACCGCGGTTGCATCTATTCCTCCAACTGGCGTAACAATGACGGGCCTTTCCTGCTGCAAATAGACGGCAAGGAAATACCTATCGTTGAGCTGCCGAAGGACGGCATTGTTGATGATACCTCCTATGATATGTATACTCTGCAGCATCCGGAGCATTATTATCTGCGCAGCGGACGCGAAATGGTGCAGATTTGGCAGGATGAGTTTGACGGCCTGGCAGACGAGGGCCGCATCATTAACTTTGTTATGCATCCGCAGTTTATCGGTCGTCCGGGATATGTTCGTGCATTGCGTTCATTTATTCATTATGCAAAAGAAAATGGAGCTTGGATTACTACTGACGAAGCCTGCGCTAAACATGTTTTAAAGCAGAAGGGTTATGATATTGAGGTTCATTACTGATTGAAAAAAATCTGTTGGCAGTGTCGTTGATTCTATGGTATAATAATTCATTATATGAGCAAGTTTACTCATTAAATGTACGGAGTAAACAGATATTAAAAAATGAGAGGGTTTTTTCTAATGAAAAAGTTTACAATGAAAAGTATTTTTGCTTTCCTGGCAACAGCAATGCTGGCTATGATGCTGGTAGGCTGCGGTGGCGAGAAAAAAAGATGCTGCAGCTGATGCAGGCAAGGGTGACAAATGGGTTGTTGCTATCAACTCCACCTTCCCGCCGTTTGAATCCGTAAAGGAAGGCACCAAGGATTACCAGGGTGTTGATATTGATATCGCTCACTACATCGCCAAGAAGATGAACAAGAAAATCGAATTCACCGATATGAAATTCGCTTCTTTGGTACCTACTCTGCAAAGTGGCCGTGCTGATGTTATTATCTCCGCAATTTCTCCGACTTCCGAGCGTGAAAAGGTTGTATCCTTCTCCAAGCCGTATTATTTCCCGATGAAGGCTATTCTCTGCAAAAAGGGTGCAGGCTATGACGCTATGGATAAACTGAAGGGTAAAAAAGCCGGTGCTTCTATGGGTACTACCTATGCTAAAGAGCTGAAGGCTGTCGGCGGTATCGAAGTTGTTGAAATGGATACTACTCCGCTGGTTGTTCAGGATATTAAAAACGGTCGTCTGGCTGCAGGTCTGTTTGATTCTTCCCAAGCTGCTGTTTTCGTAAAACAAAATCCTGATTTGGAGCTGCACGTTCTGCAGGGAACTGTAGTAAAAGACGATACCTTTGCTATTGCGCTGCCGAAGGATTCCAAGGATGTTGAAAAAATCAACGAAATCCTGAAGGAAATGCGCACCAATGGCGAGCTGCACAAAATTCTCGTAGCTCATCTGGGTGAAGAAGGCACTAAAGAATATGAAGCTGCAATTGAAAAGCTGGATATTGCAAAGCTGTAAGAGGTGAATTAAGCAGATGTTAGATTTTTCCGTTCTGGAACCTTATATACCGCTTTTGGCAACCGCTGTCTGGATTACGCTTAAATTTACTTTCTTTTCTACAATTATGGGCTTTTTCGGCGGCTTTATCCTGGCGCTGATAACCCTGTCCAAGAACAGAGTGCTTTCCTTCCTGGCAAAGGTTTATATTTCTGTCTTCCGCGGTACACCGCTTTTAGTACAGCTGATGCTGATTTACTTTGCGACACCGCAATTGACAAGCTATACTATTTCTGCTTTGGAGGCAGGCGTGCTTTCCTTTGGCCTGAACAGTGCCGCATATATTTCCGAAGCATTGCGCGGCGGTATTCTTGCTGTCGACAAAGGTCAGTGGGAGGGCGCAATGTCCTTGGGTGTGCCTAAGCATCGCTTCCTGCTGGATATTATTCTGCCGCAGGCTATTAAGAATGCTTTGCCTTCATTGGTAAACGAAAGCATTATGCTGCTGAAGGATTCCAGCCTTGTTTCCGTTATCGGTGTTGCCGATACGCTGCGTTGGGCTGATCTGATTCAGGCAAAAACCTTCCGTGCGTTTGAAGCCTTTATCGTAGCAGCTGCTGTTTATTATGTTTTGGTTATGGCCCTGAACTTTTTGGGCGGTTTGTTAGAAAAGAAGGTGCGCGTCAGTGATTGAGATTCAACACCTGTCTAAAAGCTTTGGTAATTTAGAGGTTCTTAAGGATGTTTCCCTGACAATAAAAAAAGGTGAGGTTGTTACCATTATCGGTTCTTCCGGTTCAGGAAAATCTACGCTTCTGCGTTGTATCAATCTGTTGGAGCAGCCTACCGGCGGAGCGATTTTATTTGAAGGTAAGGACATCGTAAATTCCAAAATTAAAATTGAAGATATCCGCAAGAATGCCTGCATGGTGTTTCAGCATTTTAATCTTTTTGCCAATATGACTGTTCTGGAGAATATGACCTACGCTCCCCGCGTAGTCAACGGCGTTTCCAAGCAGGAGGCCAAGGAAAAGGCTATGAAGCTGTTGGCAAAGGTTAATCTTTCCGATAAAGCCAATGAATATCCCAGCCGTCTGAGCGGTGGCCAGAAGCAACGCGTAGCGATTGCGCGTGCTTTGGCGATGGAGCCGAAGGTACTGCTTTTGGACGAGCCTACATCCGCACTTGATCCGGAAATGGTCAAGGAGGTATTGGATGTTATTAAGCAACTTGCCAATACCGGTATTACCATGGTTTTGGTTACCCATGAAATGGGCTTCGCTAAGGACGTTTCGGATACCGTTTATTTCATGGATGGCGGTTATCTGATTGAAAGCGGTACGCCGGATGAAGTGTTTAATCATCCGAAAACGGAACGCGCGAAGAAATTCCTTAATTCTGTTTTGGTATAAGGATATACGAATGAAAATATTTATAATTAATCCTGACTTTGGGGTTACTCCTGAGCAGATGGCAGCACGCTGTCATCTGCTCAGTGTGCATGTAGGTCCGGATGTGGAGCTGCATATGGAGTGCCTTGTTGAAAATCATATCGAAATTGATTCTGCTCTGGATGCTGCGCTTGCGGCACCCGAGATTATCAAAATGGCTGTGCGTGCGGAAAGTGAAGGCTATGACGCAGTCGTGCTGTATTGCTTCAGTGACCCCGCGGTGGATGCCTGCCGTGAGGTGGTAAGCATACCTGTAGTGGGCGGCGGTCAGGCTAGCTGTCTTCTGGCTCCGCTGGTAGGCAGGCAGGCAGGGCTTTTGCTGGCAGATACTGCGCGTTATGCGGAAAAGCAGCTTTTTGTTGCTCAATGTGGTGTTGATCCTGCGCGTATTGCTGCAATTGGTGGTATTGAGGCCCGCGGTGTCGATTTGTGGGCAGAGCGTGAGCATGTATTAGACCTGCTTACGGAAGCCGGCAAACATTTGCTGGCGGCAGGCAGAGTACAGGTACTTCTTTTAGGCTGCTTATCATTTTTAGGCTTGGCGCACCCGCTCAGTGAGCGTCTGGGCGTTCCTGTTGTTGACCCGGCGGTGGCACCTGTGGCGCTGGCGGAATGCCTTGTGCGGCAGGGGCTCAAAACAAGCCGCAAGGCTTATCCTGCACCGCCGCTGCGTAAAAGGACGTGGCAGTGCGGGCAATTATAAACAGCTTGCTTTTCTATAGGAAATAGTGTAAGATAGTATTAGTATTAAAATCTTAAGAAGAGAGGTTACTGTTTTAATGAAAAAGAGCTTATTGACTTTGATTATGGCTTTGGTTATGGCTTTAGCTTGCGCAACCAGCGCTTTTGCGGAAGATTTGGGTTATGTAAATGTTGAACGTGTTTTCCGCAGCTATCCTGATATTCAGACTACTATGAGCGTTATCAATCTGGAGCGCCAAAAGGCTGAAAATGAATTCAACGAAAAGGCTCCGAAACTTGACGACAAGGGCAGACGTGAGCTGGGCGAAAAATTATCCGCTCAGGTTGATAAGAAGGAAGCTTCCCTGCTGAATCCTATCCGCGAAAAAATCCGCAAAACTATCGGCCAGGTAGCAAAAGCTCATGGCATTGCTAATGTAGTTGATGCAAGTGCTGTTGTATTCGGCGGCAAGGATCTGACTGAAGAAGTTATCGCTGCTGTTGCTCAAGGCAAATAAAGGCTAATGTTATTGAAGGCTGTCGCAGGCAAGCGACAGCCTTTTTTAATGAGTGTGTTATAATATAAGTAATTTTAGGCGAGGTGAAGCTAATGGCGCACTGTCCCTTTGATTTTTTTACTGACGGAAAGAAACATACTATCTGCCTTGTTGGCGGCGGCGGTAAAACGACGGTTATGTACGAGCTGGCAGCGGATTGGGCAGCCTGTGGACGCAGGGTACTGGTGCTGACGAGTACGCATATTCTGCGTCCCGTAGATGGCAGCTTTGCTGCCGATGTGCCTGCGGTGCAAAATTTGTGGCAGCAGCGGCGCTATGCTGTTATCGGTACACCGGAACTGTCAACAGGTAAGCTGACGGCACCGCCGCAAGATTTATATGAAGCGCTGCAGCTGCAGGCTGACGTAATTTTGTGCGAGGCTGATGGTTCCAGACATCATCCCTGCAAGGTGCCTGCGGAGCATGAGCCTGTGCTTTGGCCTGACAGTGATATAGTGCTTGCTGTTGCCGGTATGGATGCTTTGGGCCGCCCGTTGGCGCAGGCTTGCCAGCGTCCGCAGCTGGCAGCAGAGCTTTTAGGCTGCAGCGCAGAAAAAATCATTGATGCGCAAATGCTTGCTTCGCTGCTGCGTTCGGAGCAGGGAGCACACAAAAATGTCGGTAAACGCACTTTTTATATCGTTCTGAATAAATGTGATTTGCTACCTGCGGCGCAGCAGGAGGAAATGCTGCGGCTGTTAGTGGGTGCATGCATGGACGAGCATAGAATATGGCTTCGTGAAAGGGGAGAATAACAAATGCTGAAGATTATTGTACGCGGTGGCGGTGACCTGGCAACAGGCGTTATCCATCGCTTGTGGGGAGCAGGCTTCAAAGTTTTAGTGCTGGAATGCGCTAAGCCTGCGGCAATTCGTCGACAGGTAGCGCTGTGCGAAGCGGTGTATCAGGGAAGCGCTCAGGTAGAAGGTCTGACTGCAAGGCTGATAAACTCTCTTGCGGAGACAGATGCTGTCTGGGAGCGCGGTGAAGTACCAGTGCTGGTTGATGAAGCAGCGGATAGTGTGCATGCTTTTGCGCCTGATATTGTGATTGATGCGATTATCGCCAAGCGCAACCTTGGTACAAGCAGTACAATGGCACCGCTTGTTATTGCTTTAGGCCCTGGCTTCAGCGTGGGCGCTGATGCCGATGTAATTGTAGAAACGAAGCGCGGTCATAATCTGGGACGCATTATCCGCAGCGGCAGTGCTGCGCCGAACAGCGGCGTGCCCGGTAATATCGCAGGCTATAGTAAGGAGCGTGTGCTGCACGCACCCTGCGCAGGTGTTCTGCACGTTGTTCATGATATAGGCAGCATTGTGGAAAAGGGCGAAACTATTGCCCTGATTGCAACCGAACAGGGTGATCAGGTGCCTGTTACGGCAACTCTCTCCGGACTTATTCGCGGCATGATTCGCGATGGCTTTGCTGTTACCGAAGGCTTTAAAATTGCTGATATTGACCCGCGCGAGGAGGAGCTGGCCAACTGCTTTACGATTTCGGATAAGGCACGCTGCATTGCCGGCAGCGTTCTGGAATTAGTCTGCCGTTATGCACAGGAGAAACAAAAATGAAGGATTTAATGAAAAAAATACAGGCGCAGGCTTTGGAGTCGCAGCCTTGCTATCTTGTTGCATTGATTGAGAGTGAAGGCTCTACTCCGCGCACCAGCGGCGCCTATATGCTGGTCGGAGAAAAGGGTTTGCTTTACGGAACCATCGGCGGCGGCGGTATGGAATACGCAGCGCAGCAGCTGGCACAGCAGCGTCTTCACTGCGGTGGCGGCAGCTTTGTCAAAACGTTTGACCTTTCTTCGGCAGCAGGTATGGCCTGCGGCGGCAGCTGTCAGGTGCAGTTCTGCTACCTGCCTGTGGGGGAAGAAACGGGGGATTTGGCAGAGGAAGCTCTTAGTGCAATGAAGCAGCGTGCTCCCTGGTGGTTTTTACTGCCTTTGGGTGAAGGAAACGCACTGCCGCAAATAAAAAAAGACCTGCAGCTTGCAGGTCGCAGAGGTGTAATCAATATAGATGGCTGCGCTTATTATGCGGAGCAGTATGATTATGACGGTTCGGTTTATGTTTTTGGCGCAGGTCATGTTGCACGTGAGCTGGTACCGCTTTTAAGCCATCTCGGCTTTAAATGCATCGTGCTGGATGACAGGGCGGAGTTTGCGGATGCGGCAGCCTTTCCGCAGGCGGAGCATGTGCAGCAGGTTGATTTTACTAAGCTGCAGGAGGTCTGCAGCAGCCTGATGGCAAAGGATTATGCGGTAGTTATGACGCGCGGTCACGTGCATGACGCCAATGTGGAGCGCTATCTGTTGACTACGCCTGTGGGTTATATCGGCATTATGGGCAGTAAAAATAAAGCAGCCATGGCCAGAGCAGCTTTGCTGGCGGATGGCTACAGTGAGCAGCAGCTTGCGCGTGTTATTACGCCCATCGGTATCGATATAGGCAGTGAGACGCCGGCGGAGATTGCGGTGAGTATTGCAGCACAGTTAATCCAAAATAGAGCAGAACGTGTATAAGGCATCATATACTTCATCGAGAGGGCCTCGACGTAGCAGTAGTACGCCGTCGGCCCTCTCTCTTCGTCTCTGATACCTTCTCCGCGTTCTGCTGATTATAAAGTATAAGGCATCATATACTTTCATCAAGAGCACCTCGACGTAGCTTAAGAACGCGTATAAGGCATCATATACTTCATCAGGAGCACCTCGACGTAGCAGTAGTACGCCGTCGGTGCTCCTTCTTCGCCTCTGATACCTTCTCCGCGTTCTGTTTAAAGGGTAAAGTTATCAAATATTTTCTTAGCGTTCTGTTTAAATAGTAAAGCGTTTCGGTACCTTCCGGTGTTATGCTGATAAGTAAAAGGGAATGTAGCACATACTTTATCTATATAAAAATGAGCACCTCAAAGTAGCAAAAGTACGCCGTCGGTGCTCATTTTTTTATTTCTTTTTTGAATTGCGAACAAAAAAGGCTATCTGATAAAATTTATACGGATTTTCTCTGTAATTTTCTTTACAATATTGCCTGATATGCGATAAAATATATGCATGAAAAAATGAAGGGGTGCTTATATGTCTAAGTTTGTTAAACTGTCTGAGGAAGCCTACAAGTTTGAAGGCAAGCTGTCTTTGAGCTCGGCTATTCCTTTAGGTCTGCAGCATGTTTTGGCAATGTTTGTCGGCAATCTGACACCGGTTCTGATTATTGGCGGTGCCTGCGGTATTGTCGGCGGTGCCGGTTTTGAACAGCTGCAGGTTGTTTTGATTCAGAATGCGATGATTGTTGCAGGTCTGGTAACTCTGCTGCAGTTATATTCCGTTGGTCCCTGCGGTGGCAAGGTGCCTATTATCATGGGTACAAGCTCCGGCTTTATCGGTGTATTTGCCGGTATCGTTGCAACCTTGGGCAGCGGTGTTGTCGCCTATGGTGCTATTATGGGTGCTTCGATTATCGGCGGCGTTTTTGAAGCAGTGCTTGGTCTTGTGCTCAAGCGCATCCGTCGCTTCTTTCCGCCTGTTGTCTGCGGCACTGTTGTACTGTCCATCGGTCTGTCGCTGATTTCTGTAGGTATCAATTCCTTTGGCGGCGGTTTCAAGACTAAGGACTTCGGTTCTGTAGAAAACCTGCTGCTTGGTCTGTTTGTACTTTGTGTTATCCTTTTCTTTAAGCATGGCACTAAGGGCTTTTTAAGCTCTTCTTCCATTCTGCTTGGTATTATTGCAGGCTATATCGCTGCGATTTTCATGGGCTTTGTGCTGCCTACAACCGCAGTTACTCCTGACGGTGTGGAATACACCAAATCCTGGGTACTGCATTGGGACAAGGTAGCGAACGCCTCCTGGTTCGCTGTGCCTCAGCTTATGCCGGTTGATATCGTATTTGATATGCGTGCTATTATGCCTGTATTGATTATGTTTGTTGTTACCGCAGTTGAAACTGTTGGTGATATTTCTGCCGTTGTCGAAAGCGGTCTGAACCGTGAAGCTACCGACAAGGAATTGTCCGGCGGCGTTATTTGTGACGGTATTGGCTCTGCTATCGCTGCTGTTTTCGGCGTACTGCCCAATACTTCCTTCTCTCAGAATGTAGGTCTGGTTGCTATGACGAAGATTGTTAACCGTTTTGCTTTGGCAACCGGTGCTGTATTTTTGATTCTCTGCGGCCTGATTCCTAAGCTGGGCGCTTTGGTTTCCATTATGCCGCAATCCGTTCTGGGCGGCGCTGCTGTAATGATGTTCTCATCGATTGTTGTCAGCGGTATTCAGCTGGTTACTAAAGAGAAGCTTAACCCGCGCAGCCTGACGATTATTTCCGTTGCTTTAGGCGTTGGCTACGGCATGGGCGCTACACCCGGCATCCTGGCACACTGTCCGGAGGCTATGCGCATGATGTTCGGTGAATCCGGTATCGTTCCGGCAGCCTTTGTAGCAATTCTGCTGAATGTTATTCTGAATAGGAGCGAAGACGCTCAAGCTTAGTTTTATCCTGCTGTGTATCTATATCCAGCAGCTCGTTGATATCCTGAACCGGTACTTTTACTACCAGTTCAGGATATTTTTTTGTCAGTACGGAACCACCCTTGTCCTGTGGCAGCTGTTGCAGCTCGTTGGCAAATTTTGCAGGGAAGATAATGGGATTGCCTGGAGTTTCTTTGTAATACAGGCGATGAATTTTTTGCGGTTGTGCTAAAAAGCTTTCGGCGAGGCGGATGAGCGAAGCCTGCTGCAATAACGGCTGGTCGGCAACGGCAAAAAGCAGGCCCTTGGCCTGTGGCAGCTGCTGCTGTATATATGATGTGCCCAGGCGCACGGTGTCGCTCAGATAGGGCTTGTCGTGGAGCAGGCAGGGGATTTGCTGCTGCGCGCAGATTTCCGCAACCTCCTTATGGCGTGTTACAACGATGCGCTTGGGGAAAAGTCCTTGGCTGATATCAAGGATGTGCTGCAGCATGGGCGCTCCGTCGATGGCTGTCAGCAGCTTGTTGGCACCGAAGCGGCGGCCTACGCCGGACGCCAGGATGATGCAGGCTATTTTAGAATATTTTACGTTCATAAAGTTACCTCACGGTTCTGATTATATATCATTATTATAAGACTGAATGGTGGTGCTAACAAGCGGGGGAGTACCGGTTAGCGGAAGAATATATTTTATCCGCAAAAACAAAAAACTCTGTAACCGAAGTTACAGAGTTCATTTTCAAGTGGTGGCCCTGGCAGGATTCGAACCTGCGACCTTTTGATTCGTAGTCAAACGCTCTATCCAACTGAGCTACAGAGTCACATCAGCGTTGCTGTTGTTTCAAGCAACAATGATATTATAGCGAAAAGTACGCTTCTTGTCAACACTTTTTTGCAATTATTTTTTAGATTTTTTGCCGACAGCTTTTTCTTTGGCAGCAGGCTGATGCTTTTCCAGCCAACCGCAGTAAATGAAGAAGCCTAAGGCAACGAGAAAGAAGCCTAAGCTGGTTGCCTGAGCGGATTTCAGTCCGAACATCCAGGGCTCGGCGTAGTCACCGCGCAGCATTTCCAAAAAGAAGCGGACTACGGAATAAAGCATGGCGTACATACATAAAGCCTGACCGCGTGCATGCTTTGTAGTGCGGAATAAAAGCAGCAGGGCAAAAATGACGATGTCCAGCTGACCTTCCCAAACCTCTGCCGGCCACAGGGGTACGGGGCCGTAGGTTTTGTAGGCCAGCGTGCCTTCCGGGTACAGAATACCGAAGCTGCCACCGGTAGGTGTGCCGAAGGCGTCACCGTTGAGCAGGTTGGCCATGCGTCCGATGGACTGACCGATAAGCAGAGAAGGCGAAATGATATCCGCCAGAGCTACCCAGTCGATGTCATGCAACTTGCAGTAAACTATGCCTGCCGCAATACCTGCCAGCATACCGCCTTGCACGGCCATGCCACCCTGCCAGACGAAGGGGATTTCCAACAGATGATGGCTGTAGTAATCCCAGTCGAAGAAGAAAACATCCCACAGCCTGCCGCCGATGAGACCGGCAAAGCCGCCGTAGATGCCGATGTCTAAAATGTGCTCGTGCCAACGTCCGTCCTGCTTAGCTAAAAAGTAGGCAGTGCCGGTAGCTAAAAATATTGCTGTACAGAGCATCAGACCATACATGCGTATGGGAAAATCGCCGATAAAAAAGAGATATTGATGCATTATGAATAAGGCCTCCTAAAAAATCTAACTAATATTTTAACACATTCCGGTGTTTTTATCAGCGAAAAAGTTGTGATTTCTTTATTCAGAAAGCTTATTTAATTTAACAGCGAAGATAGTATTGCGTGACATGTTGCTTATGTCATTATCCACAGCGTCAATATTATGATATAATGAGGGAAGCGATATGAGCTTCAGTGAAGTAAAAAATAGAGAAAGAAGGTCTGCAAATTTATGAAAGCATTAACTTATATTGAACACGGTAAGTTTGCTCTGCAGGAAAAGGCCAAGCCGCAGCTTGTTTCTGCGCGTGATGCTCTCGTGCGCGTAACGCTGGGAAGCATCTGCACCAGTGATTTGCATATTAAGCATGGCTCGGTACCTCGTGCTGTGCCGGGAATTACCGTGGGCCATGAAATGGTTGGTGTGGTGGAAGCGGTCGGTGCTGACGTAAAAACCGTGAAGCCCGGTGACCGCGTGACGGTAAATGTAGAAACGTTCTGCGGCGAATGCTTCTTCTGCAAGAAGGGCTTTGTCAACAACTGCACCGATCCTCATGGCGGCTGGGCACTTGGCTGCCGCATTGACGGCGGACAGACGGAATTTGTGCGCGTGCCCTATGCTGACCAGGGGTTGAACAAAATTCCCGACAGCGTTACCGATGAACAGGCGCTTTTTGTAGGCGATATTCTTGCTACCGGCTTTTGGGCAACACGTATTTCGGAAATCACCGAGGAGGATACCGTGCTGATTATCGGTGCAGGTCCGACGGGTATCTGCACCCTGCTGTGCGTTATGCTGAAGCAGCCAAAGCGTATTATCATCTGCGAGAAGGATGCCGTCAGAGCGGAGTTTGTCAGCAAGCATTATCCAGATGTACTGCTTTGCGAGCCTGAGGAGTGCGAAGCGTTTGTTAAGGAGCATTCCGACCATGGCGGTGCGGACGTTGTGCTGGAGGTTGCCGGCGGTCGCGACACCTTCCAGCTCGCGTGGAAATGCGCGCGTCCGAACGCTATTGTGACGGTTGTGGCGCTCTACGATGAAGCGCAGAGTCTGCCTCTGCCCGATATGTACGGCAAAAATCTGATTTTCAAAACCGGTGGCGTGGATGGCTGCGACTGTGCGGAGATTCTGCGCCTGATTGAAGAAGGCAAAATTGATACCACGCCGCTGATTACGCATCGCTTCAAGCTGGCGGATATCGAGGAAGCTTACCGCATTTTCGAAAACAGATTAGACGGAGTTATCAAGATAGCGATTACCGAATGATTTTTTTGCAAAGTATGTTCTAAGAGGGGCGATTTTATGATTAAGCATATAACAACAACACCGTCAAAGGCCTTAGAAAAATTAAAAGCAGGCAACGCCAGATATATTGATGCCAAGGTCAACAGCGAGGATATTTCGCAGGCAAAGAGAACAGATACCTTGGTTAACGGGCAGAAGCCTTATGCGATTATTATTACCTGCTCTGATTCTCGCGTAATTCCGGAGAATATTTTTATGACAGGCATCGGCGAGCTGTTTGTTATCCGTATTGCCGGTAATGTGATTGATGAGCATCAGCTGGGCAGTATTGAATACGCTGCCAGTCATCTGGGCGCACCGTTGATTGTTGTTATGGGGCATACGCATTGCGGTGCGGTGCATGCTGCAATCAACCATGATCCGGAGGGCTATATCAAATTTATTACGGATAAAATCAAAGCAGCAATCGGTGACGAGTGTGACCCGTATAAAGCAGCCTGCCTGAATGTCAAAAGCTGTGAAGCGGAAATCGAAGCAAGCCTGGAGATTCAGAAGGTTGAGCATCAGGAAGGCCTGCGCGTTATCGGTGCTATGTACCATCTGGAGAACGGTCTGGTAGATTTTATCTAAAGCAGATTATTTTGAGCTGCCTTAAGCTTAGCGTCTTAAGGCAGTTCTTTTTTGCAAGTAAATTTCTCAAAATTCACAATAATATGCTTGACAGAATGGTGGCTTGAATATATTATGTATACATAATACAGATTTCGATTAAAAGCAGCTTTTACACGCTTTTGGAGAAGGAGGCAAATGTATTATGCGTAAAGAACACGACTTTTTAGGTGAATTAGAAATTCCTGATAATGCTTATTATGGTGTACAGACCATGCGTGCCATGGAAAACTTCCAGATTACAGGCTATACTGCCGATCCGCTTTTTATCAAAGCCTTGGGTATGGTCAAAAAGGCTGCGGCCTTGGCCAATATGAAAATCGGTCTTTTGGATGAAAAAATCGGCAATGCTATGGTTCAGGCCTGCGATGATATCATCAGCGGCAAGCTGAATGACCAGTTCCCGACCGATCCGATTCAGGGCGGTGCCGGAACATCCTTCAATATGAATACGAACGAAGTAATCTGTAACCGTGCTTTGGAAATTCTCGGTCGTCCGCGCGGCGATTATAATTATATCAGCCCTAATAACCATGCCAATATGTCGCAGTCCACTAACGATGTTATTCCTACATCCATCCGTGTCTGCGCTCTGATGCGCGCCGAACAGCTTATTGTTGCCTTGGAAAACCTGGCGGATTCCTTTGATAAGAAAGGCGAGGAATTCAAGGATGTGCTGAAAATCGGCCGTACGCATCTGCAGGACGCTGTGCCTATTACCTTAGGCCTGGAGTTCAAAGCCTTTGCTTCCTCCATGCGCAGACGCAGTAGCTGCATTCGCCGCAGCTGTGAGCTGCTGCACACCATGAATATGGGCGCAACAGCAGTCGGCACCGGCCTGAATGCCGATCCCGAATATATCAAAGAGGTTTGCGAGCAGCTTACGCTGGTTACCGGCGAGAGCTTCACTACTGCGGATAATCTTGTTGATGCTACCAGTAACACGGATATCTTTACCGATTTATCCTCCAGTTTGAAAACATCGGCACTTTCGCTGATTAAAATTTCCAATGACCTGCGTCTGATGGCCTCCGGTCCGAGGGCAGGCTTCTGCGAAATTACGTTGCCGCCGCGTCAGCCCGGTTCATCTATCATGCCGGGTAAGGTTAACCCCGTTATCCCAGAAGTAGTGGACCAGACCTGCTATCAGGTAATTGCCAACGATTTGGCTGTGGCCTTCGGCGTAGAAAACGGCCAGTTCCAGCTTAATGTTATGGAACCCGTTATGGCCTACAATATTTTCAATTCCTTGCGTTTTCTGACCAATGCTGTTAATACTCTGCGCACCCGCTGCGTAGACGGCATTAAGGCTAATCGTGCCCAATGCGCGGAATGGCTGGATAAGAGCGTGGGCATTGTTACGGCGCTGCTGCCGCATATCGGCTACGAAACCTGTTCCGTTTTGGCGAAGGAGGCGCTGGCAACCAACAGAAACATTAAGGACCTGCTTATTGAACGCAAGGTGCTGAGTAAAGAGGATTTGGATGTTATCCTTGCTCCTGCGGAAATGACCAGACCGGGTATTGCCGGTAAGGAGCTTTTAAAGAAGATTCATGAGTCCAGAGAAGAACTGGTGTAAAGCACAAGAGAGCAGTTCTGTTATAACAGTAGAATAAAAGCAAAAGCTGCAGCTTTGCTCCTGAGTACGGGAGCAGGCTGCAGCTTTTTTTGTTTGAGCTTGAGAAAGTATGTTGCTTAGTATAAGAAAATTTCTTCTGTCCTACCCGAAATCATGCTTTGGGGTGGGGTGAAAAGAGCTTCTTGTTGCTATAATTATAATGACAGAAACTAATTTAGGAGGTCGATGAATATGCGTATAGGTAAGAAATTATTTTCCTGCATATCTTTGTTTTTACTTTGCATCGTGTGCTTGCTTGCGGATGTTCCCAAGGTTCGGGCAGCGGAATTCCTGACTGCTGATGACGGAACGTTTCTTTATATGAACAGCAGAGAGCTGGCAATCAGTGATGAGGAAGAAGGCGTGCAATTCTTCCTTGCCGATGACGGCACTCTGCAGCTGATGAACAAAAATACCAAAGATGTTTATAAGACCTTTGTTCCTGCGGAGAATGGAATGGTTGGCTATAGGGTGCGGGATGTTTTTACCGCCAATCCCGAAAATATATTTTTTGAAATAAATGCCACTATCGGTGCTCATGAGCAGAACTGCGGTTATTGGCTTATCGGTAAGAAAAACGGACAATGGGTGACATATGTAACCTTGGAGGATTTGGCTAAAAACGGCTATGCCATTGACCAATGGCGGCAAATTGTGACCAAGATTAATACGGATGGCAGCGGACGTTTTATTCTGCTCAGCCAATATGAATATATGCCTCTGGAAGCAACCTTTGGCATGCAGAGAAAATATTGCACGGATTTGCAGCTGGAGCTTTTGTGGGATGATACTGCGCAAGGATTTGTTATGCGCAGATTGTAATAAGCATATGGAATAAGTAAAACAGGCAGCGGATTTGCTGCCTGTTTTGTGTGCAGAAATTTATGCTTTATTTAGAAATATTTTGTGAGTAGGGTTTCTGTCAAAGGATGCAGAAAGTGTATTAGGTTCTGTGGCGTAAGCAAAAAGCTATTGGTGCCATGGTTGATTCTGTCATTTTACGTCAATGTTATATACGAAATTAGCATGAAAGTAAACGATTCACTTACACAAGCAAGTCATCTCACTTGTCGATTAGTACTGTAGCTAGAATTTCAGTTGAATTTACACAATAAAAAACGCTGATGCATATGCATCAGCGTTAACTTCTGGTAGCGCTAAAGGTCTACCTTTCAGTCGCAAAACTTCGTGAATGGGATTTTTTAGGATTTAAACGTTAAGACTTAGTCTGGCCGATGACCTGGAAGATTATATGTCACTATTGTTTCAGTGAGTCTTATGATGTCACAAAAAATGTACAGAATTCGTGACATAGTGCGTTTGCAGTTCAAAGACTATATAGCTATTTTAATGAATTTCAAAACCATGGAATACTTAAACTAAAAAATCTGAGATATCCGTTGAAAATATGTCACGAATAATATATAATATTTGTGACATGTTGAAGGGAGAGTTCTTTTATGGACAATGGATACATGCAGAAAATACGAACACAAATTCTTTCTAGTGAAGATGGTACTGTTTTTATTGCTTCTGATTTTGCGGATATTGCAGATAATGCAGCAATTCGTCAAGCATTATTGAGACTTTCCCAATCTGGTATTATACGCAGAATTATCAGAGGTGTATATGAAAAACCAAAGTACAGCAAGCTACTTGATGAATATGTAGCTGTTTCTCCGGACGCTGTAGCAAAAGCATTAGCACGAAGTTATCATTGGACTATTGCGCCATGTGGAAATACGGCTCTTAATTTGTTGGGAATTTCGACACAGGTAACAGCGGTTTGGTCATACATTAGCGATGGACCTTATAAGACATATGAGTGGAACTCTACAAAATTGGAGTTTAAGCATAGAACCAACAAGGAAATTACTGGTCTATCCTATATAACGAGCTTGGTGATTCAAGCACTAAAAACTTTGGGTAAATCAAATGTAACGCCGGATATCATACAGACACTTTCTGAAAAGCTATCTGATGACGAAAAAGAAGCCTGCCTGAAAGAGGCAACGGAAGCTACGGATTGGGTTTATGATACGATACGTAAAATGTGTGGAGGTGGCACTCAATGATAAATGTAGCAAGATTGCCGGAAAGTGATCGGAGAGAACTGTTTCGAAATACTGCAGATAAAATGGGATTGAATGATACCATCGTAGAAAAAGATTTTTGGGTATGTTTTACGCTTGATTATCTTTTCCATCGCTGTCCGTGGAAAGATTCTATTACGTTTAAAGGTGGCACCAGTCTTTCCAAGGCATTCAATCTGATCAGCCGTTTTTCAGAAGACATAGATCTTATTTTGGATTGGCGTGTGCTAGGGTATGGCAAGGATGAACCATGGGAAGAGCGCTCTAAAACAAAACAGGATTCTTTTAACAAAGAAGCAAATGCAAGGGCAGAGGTTTTTCTGGCAGAACAGTTTTGTCCTGTTATTCGAGCAGAGATTTCTAAGGAGCTTGACTGTGAGGCGAATATATACATAGATGAAAAAGACAAACAGACAGTTATCTTTGCTTATCCGCACTTGTTTACGAATCCGGCGACATTGCAGGTAATTCGTTTAGAGATAGGTGCACTAGCAGCTTGGACACCTGCAAAAATTGCTCAGATAGAGTCATATGCTGCGATATATTATCCAAAAATTTTTGAGCAAAAGAATACAGCGATATTGACTGTTACACCTGAGCGGACTTTTTGGGAGAAGGCAACAATTTTGCATCATGAAGCCCACAGACCTGAAGGTTCGGAAATGCCACAGCGTTATTCACGGCATTACTATGACTTGTATCGTATGTCAATGTCATCTGTGAAGGAAGCTGCTTTTGCGCATATGGAATTATTAAAAACAGTAGTTGATTTCAAAATGAAGTTTTATCCAAGGGCTTGGGCAAAGTATCAGGAAGCTGTACCGGGAACTTTGAAGCTGGTTCCTCCGGAGTATCGCTTTATGGCTTTATCTGCTGACTATGAAGCAATGAAAGATATGCTGTATGGTGATATTCCAACATTTGAAACGGTTATGAATGCAGTGCATCAATTGGAAAGAGAAATTAACGCACTGTAATGACGCTGAAAATAGCTTGCCGATTATGAGTATAGATAAGGTAACAGATTTATCTGCGTGGATGAAAAAAGAAGAACTGATTTAATGAATTTAACACCGGAAGCAAGAACCTATAAACGTACTCGTGGTAGGGTAAGGACTCCTGAGGAGAAGAAAGCATTGGTTTTGGCTGCCGATAAAGCGTGGAATGAATGGCTCAGTTCCGGTAAGCTGTTAATTGCGCCTGTGATTGAATACGGTCGCGGCAGCTATGACTCCTACCTCGACAATAGTACGCACGGCGATGGCGATGCACACTTCTGGGGTGCAGGCCTGATGGCTAAGCAGCTCAATGATGATGGCCTCTATTATGAAGGCTCACTGCGTGCAGGCAGAATGAGCACCGATTATCAATCTGCTGTTGCAGGCGGTATTAAATACGATAGCGATGCAACCTATTACGCAGCACATCTTGGCATGGGTAAGGTTGTTCAGCTGAACGATAAGGATACTCTTGACTACTACGGCAAGCTGTTCTACACTCGTCAACAGGGTGATAAGGTTACTGTAGGCACCGGAGCAACCTTATGATTTCGATGCTACAACCTCTCTGCGTACTCGTCTTGGTGCAAGATATACGCATCAACTGAGCGAGAAGAACGCTTTCTATGCAGGCTTGGCATGGCAGCATGAATTTGACGGTGAATCCAATGCGATTGTAGCAACAGCCCTTGGCTTTGCTTCCGCACCTGCTCCTTCCATGAAGGGCGATACCGGTATTATGGAGCTTGGCTGGAGAGTTAACAACTACGACAAATTCGAACTGGGCCTTGGCGTTAACGGCTCCGTTGGTAAGCAAAAGGGTGTAGGCTTCAACTTGAGCCTCAACTTCAGCTTCTGATAAAGACTCTAGAATAATAAAAATATAGCATTAGTCCAGGGAATCTTTAAGCATAAGTAATGGACTAACGCAGATTTACAGAGAAAGCCATGTTTTACTGATTTTCGGTAAGACATGGCTTTTCAAATATGAAAATTATGATTGGCATAGGGGGATTAAGATACCAAAATTGATATTTTACGTACAAAAATCTGATAACAGAGCGTCAGCGGATGACGTATAATAAGTTGCGCAAATTCAATTCAAAAAGATAGACATAGAGACT
>OLFU01000644.1_pt1 | contig 39264 bp, 53 predicted proteins | sample 1605161 | NCBI WGS metagenome assembly OLFU01 (sample SAMEA3888914, study PRJEB22519) | human gut metagenome | biome: human gut; feature: human-associated habitat; material: faeces | place: Denmark | collected 2011
AGGACTTCATCGGATGACTCTGGTAATCACCGATGGAGAATTTTGGTGGAGCTGGCGGGAGTTGAACTCGCGTCCGAAAACGATATAACTTACTGAAAAATATTGTTATGTATATTTTGCTTTCCAGCTCGTGCATTTTAAGTGCATTTTGTTGTCCGCTCCAAGTCTATGCATCATGTTAAGTGGCCACTTGAAGCTCTGGACCCGTGTCGCTATCAATTAACGGCTGACCTTGAACCATTTTTTCGACAGTTTCGTTTGAAGGATATGGAACCCCGAGTTCTACTGTGTTTGGGTTTGAACGGTGGGTTTCAACAAACGAGGTTCCGTTCCATTTTTTTGAAAGATAAATAATTCCTTCAAAGGCCGCTGGATCCTGTTTCTGAGATTCTAAAATCATGTGGAATCCGCGGCGTTCTATTCCGCGTAAGAAGCTGGAAAAACACTCCTTCAGCAACTCGTCATCCAAATCCTTGAACTTGATTCCCTGCGCAAGAAACTCGAAATAATTAAGAATGTACAGAAGGCCGTTAATGGCATCTCTATACTCGTCGGGTACCTTCATGTTCTTGTATTCTTCTTTATCCGGGTTGCAGCGCCACTCAGAGAGTTCTTGCGGCACATAACGCATACCCCGATAAAATTTTGTGCTGTTCCGTAACTGTTTTTGGTATTCGGGACTGGTGCGTGTGTTAATGATCATGTTAAGGGTATGTGACCTGCGCGTATTCGCTGCTGACGTTATGCACTGGATCCACCACCCCATCCCAACGAGCATACCTGTAACCATAATCGAAAGAGATGTTTGATAAGCCGGAGTGTATCTCAGGATTGCATACCCGATCAGGACTATCACATAACAAACAGTACTGAACATTGGAAGAAATTCTGCAGTGTCTGGGTAGCGCTTTTTGATGAAGCAGAAGATAGAAGAAATAGCAGCGCCAGATCCAGCAATGACGACCAGCCAATCAATGATGGCCAGGTTAAAGGGGAGTTTTCCAGGGTAGATATAAGTAAATAGTGCTCTGACAATCAACATGAGAGCAAAAATTGTAGCGCTGACGTTTACAAGTGTTCTCGCCATCTTATTGATTCCTATAACAAAAGACCTCCGCAAGGGAGGCCTTATTGTGCTAATGGAGGTTTGTGTTACAAATTTAGGTCGTAGTTAACCTTCACCAAAACCTACAGTTAGTGTGTTTTTCATAGTGGTCACTCCAGTTGTAATACTGCGCCAGTACCTACGTTAAGCTATTGAAAATTAAAAAAACATAAAAGTTCTTGTATTAGTGGAGCACAGGATAACAGTTTGTACCGTAACTCTTCAAGTACTATCAGTATCCATGCGCTGTCCTAATGAAATTTTAAAGCAATAAAAATCAACACGTTGTATACTGTCAAGGGATATATTTTCATTGCGTTTATTGCTATGGTCTAACTTATTGTTTTTAAGTGAATTTACGTTTATGTAAACGCAATAGTGCAACTATCAATTACATAGATGATAGCTCATTTCACAAAAAGCAATGGTAGCCTCATTCTTAATTTTCTTCAGACGTAGGCAGTTTTACTCAGGTTGACACTACCTTTATAGACGTCTTTCCATCATATACTGCAAGGTATGTACCATAATTGCGGAACAACATTTCCGGCCCTTTGTGGCCCATCTGCCCAGCAAGCCAGAAGAGGTTAACGCCCTGGCTAATATGCTTGGTGGCGAACGTGTGTCGGGTCTGGTACGGGTTACGGTAGCGCACGCCAGCTTTTTTCAGGGTCGGCACCCATGCTTTTTTACGGATCGCGTCGGCGTTTGCCCAGGGTTCTCCCGTTTTCGGATCGCTGAAGATGAACTCACTTTTCATAAATGTGTATTGTTTCTGCGCCTGCAGGGCTGCCAGCGCCTCACTGTTCAGTTCCACCTTACGGGTACCGGCTTTTGTCTTGGTGCCTTTAAGTACTCCAACAACACTGGCCGCTTGTACGTGGGCTGTGTTCGTTATGGTGTCGAGATCGGGCCAGCGCAGCGCGCATAGTTCGGAGCTCCGCAAACCGGTATTGAAGGCAAAGCGGAACAGGTTTTCCCATTCCGAGTACCTGCAGCTCTGATAAATAGCGAGGGTTTCCGCTGGCGTGAACGGGTCAACCTCGTAATCGTCGGCGCTCGGGCTGTTGTCGATCACGTGGTACCGGCTGGCGCTGACGAGGCTTACCGGGTTAATGGTCAGCAGGCCGTCTGTCACCGCTTCATCTATGGCGCTGCGCAGAAACGAAAGGTTATTCCGGGTCGTTTTCAGCTTTGTTTTCCGGCTGGCTATCCAGTTTTTTAGAACCGCTGGCGTCAATTCTGACACGTGGAGTTTATGCAGAGCTGACAGCGCCGACAGGCATTTTTCATAACCGTTGATAGTCGACGGAGACAGGTTGCGGTTCTGGCAGATTTTCAGGTACTCGTCCAGGTAAGACTTTATGTTTTTGGTTTTCTTCACCACCCCGAACAGCTCCAGCTTTTTGGAGTTGGGGAAATATTTTGAATAATTGAACACGCCGCTATTGATCTGGTTCTGTATCTCCCCCAACAGGCGCTCGGCATATTTAATGCCGCGCGCATTGGCTTCCATCCGGGATAGGGGCTCTCGACAGAGAACCCCTTTGTACGTGAAGGTGATGACCAGCGTGGCACCGGTTTTATGCTGACGGATTGTTACCCCTCTCGGGAGAGATAGTGATCCTTGTTTTGTCTTGCCCAATTTGCAATCTCCTTTAAGTCGATCCAACGTTCTTTTGACCCATCGACTTTTAAAACATGAACACCTTCCTGCCACACTCCACGTTGTAACCGTTTGTTAACGGCATCCAGCGTCTCACCCATCTCTTCGCAGTACTTTGTAATCGGTACGACATCCAGATAAATCATATCAACCTCACACCACTTTCAGGCCACAACAGTGGCACCAGACTTCATAACTAATTCCCGGTAGTTTCAGTTCCAGCCGAACCCGTTACTGATCGTTTGCTGTCATAAATCATTCCCCTCAATGCATAATCGGTGCTTCTGGCACACCTTCGGTCTTGATGTGTTCGATAAAGCCGTCATTGAGGAGGTTAAGCCCCTCCCGGCCAAGCGCTGATAACCTGAACCCAAATTCTTCATCTGCAACAACCATGTCCTGATACATCCGCAGCGCCAGCTGCTGGCCAATCTCTGGCCCATATTTCTCGATAGCCCCCAGCTCAATATGGTTGGCGAGTGCAAAGCGTTCAGGTCCCGGGTAGACGCTAATGGCACCATGTTCGCTGGAATAGATAACAGCAGTATCAACACCTCCAGCATCATTCGGAATGTCGACAGTGCCGTTTTTCTCCAGCTCCTCGGTGATGAACACGGCAGCCAGCAGCCAGCGCCAGAGGATCATCTCTTTTTCGATATTGAGCGTAATCCAGTTGCTTTCTACCGCTTCCATGATGCAGGCCAGAATTTCCATTCCTTCGGCAAGGTGTTTGTCATAACGACCGTTATCCAGCAGGCGAATGGCAGCGGAGTAACCAATCACCCGGTTTCCAGACCGGATCCCTGTTGAGGTTGGTTCTGGGTTAAGCATGTTGTGAAGCATTGCGCACCTCTGCTGGTTTGCTGGCCTGAAGTTCTTCGCGCTCTTTCACGTAGCGGTCGTGCATGGCATCCCACTTTTCGCACCACTTCTGCATTTCTCGTTTGCGGGCGAGGATGCGGCGCAGCCGGCGAGCGGTTCGCTGGTGGGCGTTAAAATATTCCAAGGTGACGGCGCCGCGTTGCCAGTGAGTCAACTCAGGTTTCAGTGGATGGACTACCTGCACATCCGGGTGACGTTGCGTAAAGCCGGATCGGGCGAAAGCATGCGACGTCAGAAAGTGTGCCAGCCAGCTAATAGCGGTACCGCGGCTGAAGCAACGCTTCATTCGGCCGTGACGAATAGCGACGAAAAGATCGCCGACTGGCGTGTGGTGCTTCTGTAATGCCAGATCAATAGCGCTGGCAGTGCGGTTGTCGATCATTTGTCTTTCTCCCGGTTATAGGTTTCATGACTCATAACTTCCCAGTTCCGGCCATCGTCTTTCGATAACAGCCGCCAGCGTGGGTTAACCTTCAGACTGAGGTAGCCGGTGCGGCGCATTCGCCGCGGGAATATCCGCCGGCGCCGATACCGCAGCAGGACCTGCAGCGCCTGCAGGTGAACCCTCTCAGGAATTCGTATCGCTGTCAGTGCCACCAGCTACCTCCTCAAATCTCAGCTCCATTTCTCGCGCCATTTCGATAAACGTGGCCAGTGAGCAAATGTGCTCGTCGTCGAACAGCTGGCGGTCGCATATCACCCTCCCGTTCTCGATATGCACGACTACCCGCCCGGTAAAATCAGGGAGGACATGCAGATCCACGTTCAACACGGGGCGGGGGATCAGCACACCCTGATAGAGCATTGTTTGCTGGTTATTCATTGCCGGACTCCGCAGTAACTGGTTTATGCTTTTTGACGAACTCCACCAGTTCAGAAATAAGCTCGTCGATTAACTCTTTCCCGCTTTCTGTGAGGAATTCGCCGCTGCCATTAACATCAACAGAGTTGCTGTAAATTCCCTTGAGAGCTTTCACACCTTCCACATTTCCGTACTCACCGAGCGCCAGTCGCTCGAATTTCCGCAACAATCCATCAAGAAGAATCTCAGTTAATTCGATAGTACTAATCCCACCCTTGTTAAGCTTAATGACAAGTAGGCTACTCCCAGTCTTTCGCTGGTGGCGTAACAAGGCTGCTTTTAAAATTCGACGGCGATAGGTAGTAATTAAGTTACTCATCTAATTACCCCTTCTTTTGTGTTCTTCATTTTGCTGTACAATCTTTTCCTCTTTTTCCATCCATGAATAGACCTCGCCAGCAAGGTCATATGCAAGACCTAAAACCCCATCAAGTTGATGGCAGTCAAAGTCCTTGTGATGTGTGAAAATTGTCTGCATAAGGAAGTTAAGTTGCTCAGCCTTAATGGTGACGCACTGAATATCTTGGCGGCGCTGAATGCTCATGATTATCTCCCATAAGCTTTTTTTAAAAATAAAATTGCGATATCCCAGTAGCCTGCACTACACATCATTTTTGCTGTCTTAAAGGCATCTTTATTTTTCACGACGCTCTCCTAAATAATGAATATGAAGTTCCGCAGAATTTAATCTGAAATTAAATGGTTTGGTGTTGTTTACTTGTTATTTTTTACTGCTTGTTCTTCGATAAGCCAGGCGCATGCATCACCAGTAAGAACCCTGAGCAGCGAAGATAATGCCTCAATTTCGGTGCAATCCATTTTATTAGGGTATACCTCCATCATGCGGCAGATTATCTCTGCCTGATGAGCTTTCTCTGCCGCCTGCTCTAACGAAATTTCATGCGCCATTATTGTCACCTTTTAAGCCAGAAAGGTATGATGCAGATTGAGAGATTTTATTTGTAGCAATTGCCAGTTCTGCAAGGTCAGCAATAATACAGGAAAGGTCAGCTATTTTTTCTTTATCAACCAGGCTCTCTTCCACAAGGGAGAAAACATTAAGGCTGATATGGCTTATGGCATTTAATATTGAAATTGTTTTAGAGTCGCAGTCGCACGCGATACCATCATAATCGATATCAGTCGCACGCTTATCAAAACGGTAGTCTGGAATATCTACTAATTGAATGAAGTTTTTAGTTGCCATGATAATCGCTCCGGTGAATTACTTAAGTTGTAATTAGGATGGATCGGATCTTTGCGATAGTCAATGACTAAAGTAATTTATTTTTTATCTCTTAGGTATTTTATTGTTTAATAAGCAAAAAAAAGACCGCCTAAGCGGTCGTTCTTCTATGTTGAGAGTTATGCGAATCGTTTAAAGGCTGCCGACTGTTTGACCAGTACTTTAGCTAAAACGTGAAACTGATCTTCATCACATGCGTCTATTTCCCAAGGGCTGTAGAGCTTGTTATCTGACAGAACGACAAGGCTATTCTTCTGCATTTGGAGGCGTTTGATATGAATCGTTTTGCCAAACACGAAAACATAAATACCGTCACCTTCAAAGTGATTAACTGATGTATCCACGAAGATGTAATCACCTGGATCAATCGTACCTTCCATGCTATCACCACGCACGGTGATCACCTTGATAGATGATGCTGGACGACTTCCAAACATGCTTCTTGCATATTCTTCTGTGAATTCAATTGCTTGCACTGTCTCGATGAACTCAGAAGATAGGTATACTCCGGGGCCAGCACTCACTTGAACATCAAGCAAATCGACTCTGTAAATCCCAGGATCAACAGGTCTTTGTTGCCTGTAGACGGTTGGGAGATCATTGGATTCATTATCATTCATGGGCAGCTCACCTGAGGCGAGCCATTCAGGCCTGACATGTAGTGCTTTAGCTAACTCTACAGTTTTCCGCGAGCCAGAAGCCGCGCCAGAAGTTAGTTTCCAGATACTGGATTGCGACATTCCTACAGCGGCAGCAAGGGAGGCTTGGGTAAAGCCTGCTGCCTTCATTGATTCAACCAATCTTTCAGCAAACGTTGTTTTCGACATGTTGGCTACTCCAAAAGTTGTTAAAAACTTAACTCACTGAACGCGATAAGTCAAAAAGTAATTATTAGCCTTGAGGTTTACTCATTCAATCGCTAAAGTAATAATTAATTACTAAGGGGGTTTTATGATTTCTGAGCCTATTGATAAAGCAATCAGATGTACAGGAAGCCAGGGGGCGCTTGCAAAACAATGTGGAGTGTCCCAAGCAACGGTATGGAAATGGCGCCACGGGAAAAGAGTTAAGGCAGAGCATGTATTGAAAATTGTGGCTGCTGCTAATGGCCAAGTAGCGGCATATGAAATCAGACCTGACCTGCCCGAGCTATTCCCGCACCCAACGCAAGGGGAGTGACATGGCTCGACAACGCAGGAGAGGCATGAAGTGACACCAGATAATCCGATTACAAATCGAGCGCTGGTGAGCTGAATGTTTCCAGAAGCGGGCAGCATTAAGGCGCTGGACAGGCTTTATCACGATCCGCGGGGTGTTGTTGTGCACGTCACTGGGTGGGATCGCGAAAAGCAGCAGGTTTATTTCACCAGACCGGGTTATCCGCATGAATGTATGCAGCCAGTCTGGAAGTTTCAACAGTACTTCACGAGGGTTTTGGTATGAGCATGGATCTGATGGTTCAGGCTATGAAAATTAAGGTCGGAAACCCTTTGCGCAAATTGGTTCTTCTTAAGCTGGCGGATAACGCCAGTGATCTCGGGGAGTGCTGGCCTAGTTACCAGCACATCGCTGACCAGTGTGAAATTAGCAAGCGTTCGGTGATGAATCACATCGAAGCACTTTGTGAGTGTGGCCTGATAAAAAAAGAGCTACGGACAGGACCAAAGGGGAATTCCAGCAACGTGTATCAGCTCAATTTACGTAGTGCAGGAGATTCACCAGGGGGTAGTGCAAATCGTTCACTACCTGGTGCAACAGATTCACTACCTGGTGCAGGAGATTCACCAGGGGGTAGTGCAGGAGCTGCACCCAGAATCAGTCACTCTTTTGAACCAGTCAATGAACCAGTCAATGAACCTATAAAACATACTGGCGCTTCGGCTATCGCCTCTGCACCGGTTCGTTCTGCAAAACAGGATTATTCCCCTGAGTTTGAGACAGCCTGGCAGGCTTACCCAAAACGCGCTGGAGGCAATTCCAAGTCCGGGGCTTTCAAGGCCTGGAAAGCTCGCCTGAAAGACGGGGTTAAACCTGAAGACATGCTGGCGGGCGTTAAGCGCTATGCAGCCTACGCCCGCGCAACAGGCAGCGTCGGCACCCAGTACGTCAAGCAGGCCGCCTCGTTCTTTGGACCCGATCGCCACTTCGAAGAATCCTGGCAGGCGCCATCTGCTCCCGGAGGTGGGCATAACAGCACCATTGCCCGTCTGTCTGGACTGGGGCGCATGTCCGACGATTTTGGCGAGTCTGGTGAGAACCTGAATTTTTGAGTGAGGTGGATATGTTGAATTTGAATCAGCTCAAAGAGCGTGAAGACCTGAGAGCGCAACAGGAAAAACTCGGCGATGAACTGACTTTCGCCGAAGAGCATAAACTTCCATGGGGCTTCGAGGGCTGGAACTCGAATCACACCTGCACAATATCCTGTCCGGAGCATGGAGACTACGAACAGTTCACGCTAGTGGGCAAAGATTTTCGTGGAGCGGAGGCTTTCAAACATTCCCGCTGTCCGGCCTGCATCCGGGCGGAGCAGACCAGTGTCAAATCCAGTCTGCGCAAACTTCACGTAACCAGCCTGCTGAACGACGCGGGTATTACTCGCCGCTTTGGTGACTGCGAGTTTGAAAATTATCTGGAACTCAACCCTGAAGCCTCCCGCAACCTCGCAGCCTGCAGGCGCTACGCCAACAACTGGCCTGACGTTCTGGACGCCGGGAAAAGTCTGGTGCTGACAGGCAGTTGCGGCACGGGAAAAAATCATCTGGCGGTCTCTCTGGCGAAAAACATCATCCGCAACCATCTCGCCACCGTGGAACTGACCGATGTGATGCGTCTGACTCGTGCCGTGAAAAGCACCTGGCGCCACAATGCTGACACAACCGAAGAGAGCGTACTGGATCACTACGCTTCGCTGGATCTGCTGATTATCGATGAGGTAGGCGTGCAGTTCGGAAGCCCGGCAGAGATGACCATCCTGCACGAAGTGATTAACGCCCGCTATGAAAGCGTTCTGCCAACCATCCTGATCAGCAATCTGCCACCTGAGCAGCTGAAAGAGTTTATCAGCGACCGTATTTTTGATCGTGTGACTGACGGTGGGCGCAACTACCTGGTATTCAACTGGGCAAGTTTTCGTGGGAATAACGGGGGGCATGCATGACACCCGTCTGGCGTAACGACGAACTTGAAGAGGCGGTCATCGGCGCATTGTTTTTACGCGGAGATGATCCTGAGGTGCTGGATGTTCTCTCCCGACTGCCTGCAAGCACCTTCTCAGTTCGTCAGTATCGGGAAATTTACACTGGCATCTGCCGACAGGCCCGCGGCGGCGGAGTAATTGATCCGTTACTGCTTTGCGAGTCGTTGCCGGCACTCCAGACCACAATTCTGGCAGCCACCCGTGTCAGTTGGGCGAAATCCGCGTTGTTATCTTACGTTGATGTGCTGCGGCGCAATGCTGGTGTACGTGATGCCGAAGCAGCACTGGAAAAAGTGCTGGAGCAAATCAGGAGTGCCAGAAACGGAGAATCAGCCCTGGCCGCCCTTGAAGCTGCGAAGCTGACTGTATCGGCGATCGACATTTCAGCAGATACCGTCCAGCCCGTTCACATCTCCGAACTGCTCACCGCAGTGGCGGACGAAGTTGAATCGCGGAGCCAGGGGAAAGAAGAGACCAGGTGCCTACTCACTGGCATTGAGGAGATTGATGCTATGACCGGCGGCATTGAATCGACAGATCTGGTGTTTATCGCCGCGCGGCCATCCATGGGCAAAACCGAGCTTGCACTGGATATCATCGACAAGGTTTCCGCTCAGGGCCATGGCGTGCTGTTTTTCAGTATGGAGATGTCGGACACGCAGATCACCAAGCGCATGGTCTCCGCTGCAGGCGGGATGTCGATGTCTCGACTGAAAGCCGTGGATAAATTCGAGGACGAAGACTGGGCGCGATTTTTTAACGGCATGGAGCGAATGTCCACCCGCAATATCTGGATCACCGACGCCACCGGCCTGACCATCGACCAGATACAGCAAACCGCCACGCGCTACCAGATAGCGCATCCGGAAATCGCGCTGGTGGTCATCGACTACCTGGCGCTTATCAAAATTCAGAGTGCTGCGCGGTACGATCTGGCCGTTGGCGAAGTATCCAAGGGGCTTAAAAACCTGGCTAAATCCAATAAAACCCCCGTCCTTGCGCTGAGCCAGCTGTCGCGCGGTGTCGAATCCAGACCCAATAAGCGGCCAATGAACTCCGATATGAAAAACTCGGGGGAAATTGAGGCTGATGCTGACTTGATCCTGATGTTGTACCGAGATGAGGTTTATAACCCTGAATCGCCAGCAAAGGGTATTGCCGAAATCAACGTGACAAAACAGCGTAATGGAGAGCTGGGGACCATCTATCGTCGATTCTACAACGGTCATTTCCTGCCAATTGATCAGGAGGAAGCTCGCCAACGCTCGACGCCGCAACCAAAGGCACATCAACGCCGTTACACGAAAGGGAGCCGGGCTGGCCATGAAGATTTTTAACATTACACCAATGGGCAAGCCGAGGATGACCCGGGCAGACAAATGGAAACAGCGGGAAGTGGTCATGCGCTACCGGGCATTCTGCGATGAGGTCCGTCTGAAGAACGTTGCTATGCCGGAGCAGGGCGGACACATAACCTTCGTGGTTCCCATGCCAAAGAGCTGGAGCCAGAAGAAGCGAGTAACGATGAACGGACAGGCACACCAGCAGAAACCAGACGCCGATAACATGATTAAAGCGCTGATGGATGCTCTGTTTACTGATGACGCACATATCTGGGACTTTCGTGTAACAAAAGTCTGGGGTGAATCCGGACAAATTTTAATTTCTGATATCGGAGAAGTGGCCGCATGAAACTGGAATCAGTACTCAAGCACTTTAGCCCTCAGGGCATGCATATCAGCGACGACGTGAAAAGCACATCGCCGAATCGCCTTAACGGTACAGACATTATGACCGGGATCGGGGTGACCAGCAGCAGGGCACGCTTCGGCCTGGCCGCTTTCTTCGGCAAGACCGGAATCAGTAAGACCGATGAGCAGCTGGCGGTGCAGGCGCTGGCGCGACATGCCCTTGATACAGCACCAAAGAACGTGCGAAAGGCTGCGGGTAAAGCGCTGGGGCGCTGCTGCCTGATTCTGGCGCAATTTGCCTTTGCAGAGTATTCCCGTTCAGCTGAAACAACGGGGGCCTGCGGGGTATGCAATGGCACCGGCAAGATCGAAAGCACTACCACTGAACGCAAAGTTTCTAACCCGTGGGGCAAAGCACCATATTGGGCTAGCAGGTCCCGTTCTGTTCGTCCGTCCGACTGGGATAAGTGGACTGAAGTAAAAATCAACGTCAGTGCTAAATGTGAAATCTGTGACGGCAAGGGGACGATCAGCGCTCGCTGTCGCTGCGGCGGTTCAGGTCAGGTTCTGGATCGAAAAGAGACCAAAGAGCATGGGGCACCAGTTTACAAGGCGTGCGAGCGTTGTTCGGGGAATGGATTCTCAACGGTGCCATCCACAGCAGCTTACAAAGCGATTCTGACCCTCATTCCTGATCTGCATGTCAGAACGTGGACCCGTAACTGGAAACCTTTCTGCGATGCGCTGGTGGACATCTGCCGGGAGGGGGAGGCACAGGCTGATAAGGAGTTTCAGCGCGCGACAGCGTATTAATAAGATAGCGGCATTATTTTGCGTTTTCGGTGCATAAGACTTGATTTTGTCCGAAGTTGTCGTGTATGCTTCTAATCATGGATACGTACATCCAAATGAAACTGATTCTGAACCCTGCCAACCGGCGGGGTTTTTGCTTTTCTGGGGGAAGATTACGCGCTATAACAAACTCTCCCAGATCAGGAGATATCAGTTATGGAAAATAAACCATCAGATCCGAATCAAAAGGCAAAGATAGTAGCAGAAGCAATGGTTAAACATATGGCTCCGGTGGCTCCCCCTGTGGCCCAGGTAAAGGAGATTATTGCCAGGGTTCGACGTGGCGGTGAAGAAAGCATGCTGGAATTGGATGTAATGAAAATGCTGACATCATATCTTTTGGAAGCGACAAAACTTCGGGATTCCATGCCAGAAGAGGTAAAAAAAGCACTTGGTAAGTAATCTAGCACCTACATACTGGCTATTTCGGTAGTAGCTTTCCTTAAGTGACGTAAAAATATTACCCACGACAATAACAGGCTGCGCATTAGCGCGGCCTTTTTTATTTGTGCCGCCAGAACGTCACTCACTCTGTGCTTTGTCGTAAATCCATCTGGCGGCCTTTCCCCATACAGGGCTCACCTGCGACGGTTCATAACCCAATCGCAGGGCGCTTGCGCAGAGCCCGCACATTTATTCACACAGCTTCCCGATCTTTCATCGGAGGCGGTAACTATGGCTAAACGTATGCAAGACAAAGAGAGCATTGCCGGGATGTCCTGGCTGGTTCTGCTGATTATTGCTTGCTGGGGTGGACTTGTCCGCTACCTGATAGATGTGAAGCAGAGCAAGGCAACATGGAGCTTGATCAATGCTCTTGCCCAAATGGTGGTTTCAGGGTTTACCGGCGTTATTGCTGGCCTGGTGAGCATTGAAAGCGGACTGAGCATTTACATGATACTGGCCACTGCCGGTATTAGTGGTGCTATGGGTTCCGTAGCGCTCACGTATTTCTGGGAACGAATCACCGGAGTGAAAGCACAATGACAGCAGACCAGATTATCCAGGGGATCCTCGGCAAAGAGGGTGGTTATGTCGATCATCCGTCGGATAAAGGCGGGCCGACCCGCTGGGGCATCACGCAGACCACAGCTCGAGCACATGGTTACACCGGTGATATGAGAAACCTGCCCAGGGAAACAGCAAAGCAAATCCTGCTGAGCGATTACTGGACCGGACCCCGGTTTGACCAGGTGGCAGCTCTATCTACGTTACTGGCGGATGAGCTTTGCGACACTGGCGTGAACATGGGGCCATCGGTTGCAAGTAAGTTTTTCCAGCGCTGGCTCACTGCCCTTAACATGCGTGGGAAGTTGTATCCAGATCTGATCCCGGATGGCGCCATTGGCCCCCGAACCATCACCGCGCTTAAGGGATATCTTTCAGCCCGCGGGAAAGAAGGCGAGCAGGTGCTACTGAGAGCACTGAACTGCAGCCAGGGCGCGAGATATCTCGAACTAGCTGAGGGCCGCGAAGCCAACGAGGATTTTCTCTACGGCTGGGTTAAGGAGCGTGTCCTGTGAAGATGATCATTTTCGCTTTGCTCGTGCTGGTGGCTGTGCTCGTTCTGTTACTTCTGCGCAAATATACCCGGCTGGAGTTCGTAGGCCATGCCAGCCTGCTGCTGAAAACTTGGTCTGTAAAGCTTGGAGCTATCGGCGCGCTGGTTGGTGTATGGGCGCAGTCGTTCCCGGATGCTGCGCTGCACGCCTGGGCGATGCTGCCACCGGATATCAAAAGTATCCTGCCGCCAAACATCGTTGCGTTGATTAGTCCTGCGCTGGTGGTGCTGGCCGTGCTATCGCAGTACGTACGCCAGCCAGCATTGAAAGAAAAGGCCGACGAACTGAAGGAGCCGCAGCAATGAGCTTTGAAATTATCGCGGGGCTGGTGGTTGTCATCCTGGGTGCTATTGCTGGCGCGTTTGGCATTGGTCACGCTCGCGGTACCAGTAAGGCAGAAGCCAAAGCCGATCAGCAGCATACCGAAGAGAATGCCGCCGCTGCCGTCGCCGCAGCAGAACGTAAGGCAGAAGTCACGAAAGGGGCAAGCGATGTACAGCAGACTGTTAGCCATATGCCTGATGACGATGTTGATCGGGAGCTGCGCGAAAGATTTACCCGCCCCGGTAGTCGTTGATACGGCCTGTAGTTGGGTGCGGGTCATCTACCTGACCGACCAAGATATCGACGTGCTGGATAAGCAGACCAAGCGCGACATTCTGGCGCACAACAAATCAGTGCTGGTGAACTGCCCGTAACAAACCGTCAAGGCTACTAATAGCTAATAAAAACTGTTGCATCAACACAGCATGAGCATTATATCAGGGAAGACGACACAGTAAGGAGTGCTGCAAGATGAACTTAATGATGGGTGTATTCGGTTCCAGCAACAGGGGAAAAAGTGAAACGCTAATATTTCTGATAAAACTGTTTGAGCAAAGTGATCGCTATGCATCCTTTATGGCAGCAAAACCCCACCCTGGTGGAGAAAAGGATCTTATAGCTGTATTTGAGCGTGATGGACTTAAGATTGGGATATCCACTTTGGGGGATTTGGGCTCTCAGGTTGAAAAATCTACCAAAGAGTTAGCTGAGATGGGATGCAACGTGATCATCACTGCTACACGAACTCAGAAGAAAACAGTTGTTGCTTTTGAAAAGGTTGCTGAAGAGTTCAGTTTCAAAAAACTGTGGTTTGAAAAAAACAACAATATGAATGATTGTTGCAATAATTGGCCTAGTAAGCAGGAAGGGTTTGAGGCAATAAAAAGAAGCCGCTTTAATCAAAGTAATATGATGGATGCCAGTTTTATATTTAGCTACATCGACGGATTACCAGGTTGATTCGTTGGCAATAAATATCAAATACAAGTAAATACGATGCCTCGCAATAGCGGGGCTTTTTATTACCAGAAGCAGGAGAAGAAAATGTTTACCGTTAAGCAGATTATTAACAACGCCACCTCATTGTATGAGGCAAAAGAAATCACCGTTGCTCGCCCTGGCTCTGAGCAATGGCGTCAGGCTTTTGCTCTTGCTGATGAACTGGATGTTATGGCGCCTGACATCATTGAGCATATCCCGATGTCCTATGAGGACCAAGATATGACGAAACCAGTTGGCGATGAGCATCAATTAACGGTCGAGCGTACTGGAGCAAACCGGGCTGATTGCATTGCCATTATTTGTTCAGGGATTCCTTCGCCAGCTTTCCCGGACATACATGAGCTTGGTGGTGTTGGATACCAGTTTCTTTACAAAGGCGATCAGATTTACATCACCAACAGCCACGGCGCGACCATCGAAACAGTTAAGTAAGGCATTACAGGAGCCATTCTGCCGAGTGGCTTCAATAATGCTCCCCACATCGCACAGAGGTAAGACATGTCAGAGATCACACCAGCAGAACAGATCCGACTGAATCTGTTTTCCACCCTGAACTACGACACAGCAGCCGCAAAAGAGGCTATTGCGTTCGTCCAGGATAGCCAGCTCAAATATCAGCTGTTCATCCAGCAGTACAGTCGCGTGACAACTGAATCCGAAGTGGTGGCGCGGACCATCAAAGCAGTTCAGGAGTCGACCGAAGCGCTAGCGCTGTTTGATACCAGCGCAGGGCTGGCGAGTTAAGGCATTACAGAGTCACTTTAAGAGGTGGCTCGATAATGCTTTATTCGGATAAATCATCGCGGTAATCTAAAACCTCCATAACAAAAGGAGGTTGTAATGTTAGAGAGCTATTTCGATCAAGTAGCAAAAGACCATGCAGAGGCAATCAAGCTGAACCAGAGACTTCTTGCTGTTCAGGCGGCGCTGGAAATTGCCAAAGCTTCTGTTTCTTCGACAACAGCAATGGGTGGGGTAAAGTCTGGTTACGATTTAGAAAACGTGACTAAGAAAATAGGTGCATTGGCTGATGCTATTCAAAGTGCTCTTGAAAAATAATCAAGAATCTTACGATTAAATCATCCCAAATTGTTAATTAATATTTAAAAAAGCCGCATGCGAACGCCTGCGGCTTTTTTTTATCATGTTTATGGGGAACATATGCCTGCACTAATTCCACGTGCTTGCCGTAAGCGTGGATGCCCTGGTACAACCACGGACCGCTCAGGCTACTGCGAAAAGCACCGCAATGAAGGCTGGCAACAGCATCAACAGGGAAAGAGTCGCCACGAGCGTGGCTACGGTAGCCAGTGGGATATCAGGCGTGCGCGCATACTTAAACGAGACAACCATTTGTGTCAGAACTGCCTTCGCAGCGGGCGAGCTGTCGCAGCAAAGACGGTTGACCACATCAAGGCCAAGGCTCATGGGGGTACCGATGACGATTCGAACCTCGAAAGCCTGTGCTGGCCCTGCCATCGAACGAAAACCGGTCGCGAACGCATCAAATGATATCTATTCTCATTTGAGGGGAGGCAGATGGGGGGGGCGGGGTCAAATCCCTGATGGCAAAGGCCCAAAGGACCGCCGCCTAACCTTTTTTCACACCGCCGCAGGTTAGAAAACTTTTTTTTGGGGTCCCCCATCCAATGATTAATAGGAGTTTTCGATTATGCCAGGACCGCCGAAAACCCCGACACATCTGGCTTTAGTGAAGGGGAACCCATCCAAGCGCCCGATCAATAAGAACGAGCCAAAACCCCCGTCAGGGGTCCCCCCAATACCGAAACATTTCGATAAACAGGGTAAGTACTGGTTCAAGCGTATTGGTGAGGAACTTGATGCCGTCGGCGTGTTGACCACGCTGGATGCTAAAGCGCTGGAGTTGTTGATAGAAGCCTATGTTGAATACCGGCATCACTGCGACACTCTTGATCGTGAAGGTTACACCTATGCCGTCTACAGCGAAGATGATTCAGATGAAGGAGGGGAGCGGGAAATCAGAATGATAAAACCGCACCCTGCAGCAGTCATGAAGGCTGATGCGTGGAAACGGATCAGAGCGATGCTGAGCGAATTCGGCATGACACCTGCCAGCCGATCAAAGGTTGGTGCAAAAGGCCCGGCAGAAGCCGACCCACTGGAAGAATTTCTTAAAAAGCGCAAATGATGAATGGCAACCGTTGCAGATGGATTCCGCTACGCCGAGCGCGTGGTATCTGGCGATATCGTTGCTGGCGAACTGGTGCGTCTTGCGTGCCAGCGGTTCTTTCATGATTTAGAGCACGGCCCGGAGCGCGGTGTTTATTTTGATGAAGGCCGCGCCCAGCACGTTCTCGATTTCTATAACTTTGTTCCCCACGTGAAGGGGCATTTGACCGGCAAGCCGATCGAGCTGATGGACTGGCACGTTTTTATCCTGATAAATCTTTTTGGGTTTGTCGTCCCGCTGATAGATGAAATTACGTGTGAAGGAGTTCTGGATGACGACGGCGAACCCATGTTTGTACGGCGGTTTCGTACCGCTTATGACGAAGTAGCCCGTAAGAATGCAAAATCAACGCTTTCATCTGGAATCGGCCTTTATATGGCTGGCGCTGATGGTGAGGGCGGCGCTGAGGTTTATTCCGCTGCAACCACCCGGGATCAGGCCCGCATTGTGTTTGATGATGCCAAACGCATGATTAAGCTGGCCCCGAAAACTCTGGGGCGGTTATTTGGCAGCAATAAGCTGAATATTCACCAGGAGCGGACAGGCTCTAAGTTTGAACCTGTAGCCAGTGATGCGAACAACCTCGACGGTCTGAATATTCACTGCGGGATTGTTGATGAGCTCCATGCGCATAAAACCCGAGATGTCTGGGAAGTTCTCGAAACGGCAACCGGCGCCCGACTACAGTCTCTTATCTTCGCGATCACTACTGCGGGATTTAATAAAGAGGGTATTTGTTACGAGCAGCGTGATTATGCCATTAAGTTGCTGAAAAATTTTGACAACCCGGACCCTCTATCACCGAAAGATGATAGCTATTTCGCACTGATTTATACCCTGGATGAGGGGGACGATCCTTTCGACGAGGCAAACTGGCCGAAAGCAAATCCCGGCCTGGGGATATGTAAGCGTTGGGACGATATGCGCCGCTTGGCTAAAAAGGCGAAAGAGCAGGTGGCGGCGCGTGTCGGTTTTTTTACCAAGCATCTCAATATCTGGGTGCAGGGTGAAAAAGCATGGATGGATATGGCGCGCTGGGAAAAATGCCGTGACGACTGGGACGACTCCACTTCGGCCAACTGGTCAATGTGGCTCGGCGTTGACCTTTCCAACAAAATTGATATTTCAGCTGCAGTTAAAGTCTGGCTTGCTCCAAATGGCGATGTTTATGTCCGCTCCAGATTCTGGATACCTGAAGGTCGGCTGGAAGCCTGTTCCAAGCAGCAGGCAGACCTTTACAGAAAATGGAATCTCGCTGGATTCCTTGAGTTTACCGATGGTGATGTCGTTGACCACGCAGTAATTAAAGAGGAAACGATCGAATGGGCGCGAGGTAATTCGCTGAACGAGTTTGCATACGACCCGTGGAGTGCCACTCAGTTTGCTTTGTCGGTAGCAGCTGAAGGTGTACCGATTGTTGAAGTCCCTCAGACGGTTAAAAACCTGTCTGAAGCAATGAAGGAGGTTGAGGCAAAAATTTACTCCGGGCGTTTTCATCACGATGGCAATCCGGTGATGACATGGATGATGTCAAACGTCACCGTCAAACCAGACAAAAACGAGAATATTTTCCCCAACAAGGCCACGCCTGAAAACAAAATTGACGGTCCTGTCGCGATGTTTATTGCGATGAGTCGTTTGCTTGTTAACGGTGGTGGTGAGGTTGACTTCCTGTCCACTATCGATCCTGACGAAGACCTTTTACTTCTATGAAAACTCTAATCACTGATGTTATCGGGCTTACCGGGTTCGGTTCGCTTGCTGCAGGCGTGTATCTCCAGTTCGGGCTGGCGATGTCTCTGATGATGTCGGGAACACTGCTACTCATATATGCGCTATTAGCGGCAATGAGGGGGAATAATGCTGCTTGATGCTCTTTTTCGCAGTGAACCACTGGAAAACCCGGCTACTCCGATCACGAGTGAATCGGCAGAAACCGATAACGTGTTTGCCCGAGACGTATTTGTCAGCCCGCAAACGGCAATGAAGCTGGCTGCGGTGTATGCCTGTATTTACGTTATCTCTTCGAATATCGCTCAGATGCCACTGCACGTTATGCGGAAAACCAATAACAAGGTTGAAGCTGCCCGCGATCACCCTGTGTTTTACCTGGTTCACGATGAGCCGAATATGTGGCAGACCAGCTATAAGTGGCGTGAGTTAAAACAGCGTCATATTTTGGGCTGGGGGAATGGTTACACCTGGGTGAAGCGTTCCCGTCGTGGTGAAGTTTCCGGGCTGGAATGCTGCATGCCCTGGGAAACGACACTGCTTAACACGGGTGGTCGGTATACCTATGGCGTTTACAACGAAGAGGGGGCGTTTGCCGTCAATCCCGACGATATGGTGCATATCCGGGCGCTGGGTAACAACCAGAAAATGGGGCTCAGCCCAATTATGCAGCATGCCGAGACGATAGGAATGGGGATGAGTGGGCAGGCTTATACCAGTTCATTCTTCAACGGTAATGCGCGACCCGCTGGCATTATTTCGGTGAAAAGCCAGCTGAATGAAGATAGCTGGGGGCGTTTAAAAAGCATGTGGCAAAAAGCGACAGCTGCTTTGCGCAGCCAGGAGAATAAAACAATGCTTCTCCCGGCAGAGTTGGATTACAAAGCGCTCACCGTTTCCCCGGTTGATGCCCAGATCATTGATATGTCGAAGCTGAACCGGTCGATGATTGCCGGGATATTTAATGTACCGGCGCACATGATTAATGATCTCGAAAAAGCCACTTTCTCAAATATTACGCAGCAGGCCATTCAGTTTGTCCGCTACACGATCATGCCGTGGGTAACGAACTGGGAACAGGAACTCAATCGCCGCCTGTTCACCCGTGCTGAACTGGCCGCCGGATATTACGTCAGGTTTAACCTGACAGGCCTGCTACGCGGGACCCCGCAGGAACGTGCCCAGTTCTACCACTTTGCGATCACTGATGGCTGGATGAGCCGCAATGAAGCGCGAGCCTTCGAAGACATGAATCCGGTAGATGGCCTGGATGAAATGCTGGTGAGCGTTAACGCCGCGAACCCCGCAGAAGATTTTAAGGCACCTAAAACCGACGAGGAAAAGCCCAATGAATGACCGTGAAACGCGCTGTTACAGCGGGGAGGTCAGAGCCGAGCAACGCACCGATGAACCTACCCGCATTCTGGGCTATGGCTCGGTGTTCAACAGCCGTTCTGAACCCCTGTGGGGATTCCGTGAAATCATCAAGCCCGGAGCATTTGACGATGTGCTGAATGATGATGTCCGTGGGCTGTTTAACCATGACCCCAACTTTATTCTCGGACGGAGCGCTGCCGGGACGCTATCCCTGTCTGTCGATGAGCGCGGCCTGCGTTACGACATTACAGCGCCGGATACGCAAACTATCCGCGATCTGGTGCTGGCGCCGATGATGCGCGGTGACATTAACCAGTCATCTTTTGCCTTCCGGGTATCCCATGACGGTGAAAATTGGTACCAGGACGATGAAGGGATCGTTATTCGTGAAATATCGAAGTTTTCCCGGCTGTTTGATGTCAGTCCGGTGACTTATCCCGCATATCAGGAGGCCGACTCCGGCGTCCGATCGATGAAAGCCTGGCAGGAGGCGCGCGACAGCGGTGCGCTAAAGAACGCCATTAATCAACGAATGGCGCGTGAGCGCCTGCTGACCCTTCTTAACGCGTAAGGAAAAATCATGAAACTGCATGAAATGAAGCAAAAACGTAACATCATCGCCAAAGATATGCGTGCCCTGCATGACAAAATTGGTGATACACCCTGGACCGATGAGCAGCGTACTCAGTGGAACGCTGCAAAATCGGAGCTTGACGCCCTTGATGAGCGTATTGCACGCGAAGAGGAACTGCGCCGCCAGGATCAGGACTATATCCACGAAAACGAGCCGGAACAGCGCCAGCAGCAGAATCGTGATCCAGCAAACCCGGAAGCACAGGCTAACGAACGCCGTGCTGCGGCGTTTAATGCGTTTTTGCGCCGTGGTCTTGGCGAGATGAGCGCTGAAGAACGCCAGGCTTTAAAGGAGCTGCGTGCTCAGGGCACGACGCCGGATGAAAAAGGGGGGTACACCGTACCAACCCAGTTCCGCAATAAGATCGTCGAAGCACTGAAAGATTACGGTGGAATTGCCAGTGTGGCGCAAATTCTGAATACCGCCAACGGCCAGGACATTGACTGGGCAACCTCTGACGGTACCACTGAAGAAGGGGAACTGCTGGGCGAAAACACTGAAACCAGTGAAGAAGACGTGTCTTTCGGCGGTGCAACGCTGGGGGCTAAAAAACTGTCCTCTAAAATCATTCGCGTATCCAATGAACTGCTCCAGGACAGCGGCGTAGATATCGAGGCGTTCCTGGCCGCGCGTATCGCCACTCGCATCGGACGTGGTGAAGCGAAGTATCTGGTATTAGGGACCGGCACCGGCACCCCGCTGCAGCCTAAAGGGCTGGCTGCGTCGGTAACTGGCACCAAAAATACCGCAGCAGCGACCACCTTTACCTGGAAAGAGCTGAACGCACTGAAGCACTCTGTCGACCCGGCATACCGTAACGGCCCAAAGGTGCGCTGGGCCTTTAACGATGCAACGTTGCAGCTGGTGGAGGAAATGGAGGACGGACAGGGCCGCCCGCTCTGGTTACCGAACATTATCGGTGGCGCACCTGCTACAGTTCTGCAGGTGCCGTATGTCGTTGACCAGGCTATTCCTGATATCGCGGCTGGTGCCAAATTTGCCTACTTCGGCGATTTTAACCGCTTTATCGTTCGTCGCGTCACTTACATGACGCTGAAACGGCTGGTTGAGCGTTACGCAGAGTACGATCAGACTGGCTTCCTGGCCTTCCACCGCTTCGACTGCGTACTGGAAGATACCGGCGCGATTAAGGCGCTGGTGGGTAAACCGGCATCTGGCGGCTAAGGCAATAATCAGCTTCAACCTCCACCGCTCCGGCGGTTTTTTTATGCCCGCAGTTCGCTGCGGGCCAGGGAAAATACATGAGCACAACGATTGAGATGTTGCGGGCGCAGTGTCGGATCGATATCGACGACACCACGGAAGATGAGGTGCTTACGCTCTATTATGATGCCGCGCGCCGAAAGGCGGAGAACTTCATCAACCGCCATCTTTATGAAGAAGAAGTGCCGGAAACTGATCCTGACGGGCTGGTGATTGCTGACGACATCCTCCTGGCTCTGATGCTGCTTGTCGGGCACTGGTATGAAAACAGAGAAGAGTCGTCAGACGCAGCAAAAACCAGCATCCCATTTGGCTTTACATCGCTGATAGAGCCGTACCGCTATATTCCGCTCTAGGAGGAATTATGCAGGCAGGACGATTACGGCATCGCGTCACTATTCAGAACTTCACAATATCAAAAACACCTTCCGGCCAGCCGGTAGAAAGCTGGGCTGATGGAAAAACTATCTGGGCTGAGGTTAAAGGGATCAGCGGTAGGGAGCTGTTAGCCGCTGGCGTTGAGCGTGCTGATGCCACCATTCGCGTCTGGGTGCGTTTTCGTACAGACATCTCAGCTTCTTCCCGTTTGAAAGTACTGAATGGCCCATACAAAGATGCTGTCCTGAGTGTCACTGGGCCTCCGGTTCCGGATATAAAAGGTACCCGGCTGGAAATTCTCTGCAAACAGGGGACCGAAAAATGATTGATGTGAATCTGGATTTTTCCGGGTTGCAGGATATTGCCCGCGATCTGCAAACGCTCAGCAAGGCCGAAAATAATAAAGTTCTCCGGGAGTCGACCCGTGCTGGTGCCGAATTGCTCCGCGAGGAGGTGATTGATCGCGCTCCTGAGAAATCCGGAAAACTGAAGAAAAACGTTGTTGTCGTCACCCAGAAAAGTCGCCGTCGCGGTGAAATTTCATCTGGTGTGCATATTCGTGGCGTTAACCCGCGAACGGGGAACAGCGACAATACAATGAAGGCCAGCAACAAGCGGAATGCGTTTTACTGGCGCTTCGTGGAGTTGGGAACATCTACAGCGCCTGCACATCCGTTTGTTCGCCCAGCTTTTGATACCCGCATGGAAGAAGCTACGCAGGTGGCGATGCAGCGGATGAATCAGGCTATCGATGAGGTGTTATCAAAATGACAGAGGATGATCTCTATGACCTGCTGTCGACGCTGGCAGACGGGCGGGTTTATCCGTATGTGGTGCCGCTAGGCAGCGACGGACTTCCTGCAGTTTCCACTCCCTATGTCATTTTCTCGATACCGACTGATATTGCCGGGGATGTTTTCTGCGGCCAGGCAGAGTCGACACTGCGCATTCAGGTTGATGTATGGGCTGAAACGAATGACGAAGCCAGAGCGTTACGCCTGGACGCCCTGGCTCGCCTGCAGATACTTTCACCTGTCGAGGTGACAAAAATCCCTGGCTACGACACGACAACCCATCTTCATCGGGCAACCCTCGAAATAACGGTCATTGCCTGACAAAAACCAATCCAATCCGACCGCCGCTGGCGGTTTTTCATTTATGGAGGCTGCGATGTCAGCACTATTTGAACGTGCCCAAAAAACGGTAGTAATGATTTCCTCTGTGCCGGTCACCGCGGCAGAGCTGGATACCGCAACCTGGTTAAACCTGAGTTGCACTATCAAACAGGCAAGCTTTACCGCTGGTCAGAAAAACGATATTGACGTGACAACGCTCTGTTCGGATGAAACGGAAAATATCAACGGCCTTCCTGCTCCGTCTGAAATGTCACTTTCCGGTAACTTCTACCGCAACCCGGCGCAGGATGCACTTCGTGAAGCATATGATAACGACGGGGTTTATGGGTTTAAGGTTATTTTCCCGTCTGGTAATGGATTCCTGATGCGCGCTGAGGTACGTCAGCACACCTGGGATTCTCAAACCAATGGCGTGGTTGCTGCAACGTTCTCGCTGCGTCTTAAAGGTAAACCCACCAATATTAACGCCCCAGGAGTTCTGTCGTTTGCTACTGACCTTCCGGCGTCCCAAACGGTCGCGGCAGGAAGCGCCCTGACCATGGGCGTAGTCGTCCAGGGCGGTACGGCACCTTATACCTACGCCTGGAAAAAGGGCACCTCGACGGTCAGCGGCCAGACCAGCGCAACGTTTACGAAAGCCAGCGCTGTATCCGGTGATGCCGGGGTTTATTCCTGCGTGGTTACTGATGCCGATGGTACTGTGATCACTTCTTCTGATTGCACCGTCACCATCAATTAACGGAGCGCCGGGAGACCGGCGATAAAATTAATGTCAAAACAGAGTCTTAAAGCACTGGCACTGGCACCGATGGCGGGCTTTCGTAAAAAAGAAGTCTCCGTTCCGGAGTGGGATAACGCCAAAGTCATCATTCGTGAGCCATCAGCAGAAGCCTGGATTCGCTGGCAGGGCATTGCCAGCCCAGAACCACCAAAACTACCGGAAGGGCAGGATCCCCAGGAGGCACCAGAACTGACCCCTTCAGAACGAGCCTTCCGCACGATGCGGGCCGACGTCACGCTTTTCATCGATATTTTGCTGGATACCGACCTGCAGCCCGTCTTTACTGTCGATGACACCGAACAGGTTGAAGCGATCTATGGCCCTGTGCATTCCCGGCTGTTGAAGCAGGCTCTTGATCTCATTCGTGACGCGGATGATGCTAAAGCAAAGTAAAAATGCCTGGCATGCAGTTCCTGATGGCGCTGGCGCTCCGGATGGGCCGCACGCTGGGCGAACTGCGACAAACCATGACGGTTGGCGAATTCAGGATGTGGGCTGAGTACGACCGTATCAGCCCAATCGGCGATATTCGCGGCGATATCCTCAATGCTCAGCTGGTATCTGCGGTTTACGGAGCGCAGGGCGGTAAAGTCACCATTGAAGATGCTCAGCTTCAGTGGGGCACAGAAGAGGATGAGGTAAGCGACAGCGGCGATCCCTTTGCAGGGCTGGAGGCGGCGCTGCTGGCTGCGTCAGCATAGCCAGTAATAATTCGTGTGGATGCCACTCATAACAGGTGTTATGTTGTTTTTTTTGACACACGGAGTGCTTTAAATGACTACTACTGGCTGGATATTATTATTTGTTTTTGCTCGCCTTATTGATCTTGTTATCTGGTATTTCCTGAACAGAGGAAGCGTAAGAGCTAATGATCAGATCGCTATGCTTAAAGAAATCTCTGAAAAGCAAAGTGCTCAAATTGATCTTCTGATTGCACTTGCTCATAAAAAAGAGGAACCAGAAAAAGATTATCTGGAAGAAGCAAGGAAAAAAGCTGGTTTAATTTAATAATATTGAAATCATAAAAAGCCCCACAATGTGGGGCTTTTTGTTTCTGAGGAAATGAAATGGCAACCCTGCGTGAACTTATCATTAAAGTTTCTGCTAACTCTCAGTCATTCCAGACCGAGATAGCCCGCGCGTCACGTATGGGGGCTGATTATTATAAGACAATGCAGAATGGCGGCAGGCAGGCTGCGGCTTCAGTTCGGGAAACTCGCCGTTCTGTTGCTGAGCTAACTGACCAGATGGAGTCAGCAAAGGCTACCGCACTGGGGTTAACCGGGGCATTTGCTGGTGCTTTTGCTACGGGGCATTTAATAGCCCTGGCTGATGAATGGAATTCAGTAAACGCCCGCCTAAAACAGGCATCTCAATCAACTGATGATTTTACCAGCTCTCAAAAACAGCTGATGGATATCAGTCAGAAAACGGGTACATCTTTTTCTGACAACGCTAATTTATTTTCCCGTTCAGCAGCCTCAATGCGGGAATATGGGTACAGCTCCAGCCAGGTGCTGGATATTACTGAGGCTATTTCTACTGGTTTAAAACTTTCTGGCGCGAATGCTCAGGAGTCCAGTTCGGTCATCACTCAGTTTAGCCAGGCTCTGGCACAGGGCGTGCTGAGAGGCGAAGAATTCAATGCCGTCAACGAGAGCGGCGACAGGGTTATACGGGCGCTTGCGGCAGGGATGGGGGTTGCGCGTAAAGATCTTAAATCTATGGCGGATCAGGGGCAGTTAACCATTGATAAAGTAGTGCCCGCCCTCATCAGCCAGCTTGGTAAGCTACGGAATGAATATGGTGAATTGCCGCAGACTGTTTCATCGTCGGCAACAAAAGTTGAAAACGCTTTTATGCAATGGGTCGGTGGAGCTAATGAAGCTAGTGGCGCGACAAATACCCTGACCGGATTACTTGATGGCGTAGCCAACAATATTGATCAGGTCGCCACTGCTGCCGGAGCGCTTGTTGCCGTTGGTGCAGCCCGATATTTGGGAAATATGGCTCTTGGTGCCAGCTCTGCAACGGCTGGGATTATTAACGCCGCAAAAAGCGAAGTAGCTTTAGCTGAAGCCCAGGTCAGAGGGACGCAGGTTTCGACAGCTCGCGCGCGTGCTGCAGTTTATCGTGCCCAGCAGGCACTGGCAGCGGCTCGGGGTACAGACGCGCAGGCCGCCGCAGAAAAACGGCTCTCACTGGCGCAGGAATCACTTAACCGTAATATTCAGGCCAGAGTATCCGCTCAGACTGCGCTGAACTCGGTTACTGCTGTAGGTTCCCGGCTCATGGGGGGAGCATTAAGCCTCGTTGGCGGTATTCCAGGGCTGGTTTTGCTTGGTGCCGGTGCCTGGTACACGATGTACCAGAATCAGGAGCAGGCCAGATTATCCGCTCAGGAATATGCAAACACCATTGATGCAGTCCGTGAAAAGACAAAATCAATGTCCCTGCCCGAAGTTTCTGATAATGAGACCAAAACCCGTCAGGCTTTGGAGGAGCAAAACCGTCTTGTTGATGCACAGGCTTCAAAAGTAAAAAGCCTGAAGGAAGAGATCGCGGGCTATCAGTATGTCCTGTCTAACCCCGGACCAACAACCAGTGGCGGTTTCATGATAAACCACCTGACTTCGGTCGAAGCGGTCACCCGTGGTCTGGAAGAAGCGACTTCCGCTCTTGCCGTTGAACAGGAGAGGTTAGCTCAGATGCAGGCTAAGTCTGAGTCGATCCAGTCGGTACTGGAGGGGATAGAGAACAGGCGAATAGCATTAATCCGGCAGCAGGCTGCAGAACAAAATTCAGCTTATCAATCGTTATTAATGATGAACGGTGAGCATACGGAATTTAACCGTTTGCTGGGTCTCGGAAATAATCTCCTCATGGCCCGGCAGGGGCTGGTAAACGCACCAGTACGCTTACCACAGGTAGACCTGACAACCCAGCAAACGGCTGCACTTGAAAAAAGCCGCCGTGACCTGGCGCTTTCAAAACTCAAAGGTGAGGACAAAGAACGCGCACGACTGGGTTACGCTGCGGATGACCTGGGGTTAACTAACGATCCTCAGTTTCAGACCGGACGGCAGGAGTTGATTAATAACGGCCTGAATGAATGGAGAAACAACCAGGAAAATAAACCCAAGCCAAAAGGAAGGCATGGGAAAACCGAGGCGGAGAAAACCGAAGATACCTATACCCGGCTGATTAAACAGCAACGGGAGCAAATTGCTCTTTCCAGCCAAAACACTGAACTGGCAAAGATGAAATATCAGGTTACTCAGGGGGAATTATCTTCGCTTGAAAAATCCAAAAAGGAAACATTGCTGCACAATGCTGCGCTTATTGATCAGAAAAATATCGCTGAACAGTTAAAAACATTCCGCGAAGGTCTGGCAGACAGTAATGCTGCCGCCCGGGAAAGGGGGAATATCGATTTCCTCGGCGCGGGACAAGGGGATAAAGCCCGTGATCGAATGAAGGAAATGGCGGATATTCGCGCTGATTTTCTGAGGCAGCAGCGTGATTTACAGCGTGATTTCAGTCGTGGGCAGATTTCCGAAGACCTGTATAAAAAGCAAACGGAAGCGCTTAAAACAGCGCTTGCCGAACGCCTGGATATTCAGGAGGAGTATTACAAAAAAACCGATGAACAGCAGTCAGACTGGCGGGCAGGGATCAGCGATTCCCTGATGAACTATGCCAATCAGGCTTCTGATCTGAGTTCAATGGCTGCCACTGCAACCAGCGAGCTTCTGGATGCCACCACTAACTCTATCTCCAACAACCTGACAAACGTCCTGACTGGCGCCGCTTCGTTTAAAGATGGTATGTCGAATATCTTCAGCTCTCTGGGTGAAACGGTGATTAAGACGCTGATCCAGATGGCAACACAGGCGTTAATCACCAAAGCAATTATGGCGTCATTTGGCGGCGGAGCGGGAGGGTTGTTCGGTAGTCTTTTTGGCGGTGCCAGCGGTGCGGCAAGTAGTGGTACCGCTATTCAAAGCGCGGGAGCTAATTTTTCATTTAACGCTCTCGGAGGCGTTTACGATTCTCCGTCACTTTCTGCCTACAGCAATGGTGTTTACAGCACTCCCCAATATTTTGCGTTTGCGAAAGGGGCAGGTGTATTCGGCGAGGCCGGGCCGGAAGCCATCATGCCCCTTACCCGTGGCGCTGATGGTTCGCTGGGGGTCAGAGCTGTTGGGCGGGAATCACCGGCGGTACAGAACGCTGCGAAGCAGATCCAGGCACAGCCACGAATTGCTGTCAGCGTAGATGCCAGAAGTACGTTCACCGGTAAACCGGATGACATAACGATGCAGGCAATTGAGCGAAGGAATGACGCTCTGGAACAACGGATAGTTAACACCTTAACCGCCGAAGTAAATAACCCCCAGAAGAAATTCGGTCGGGCTATTTATTCAAATCTCCAATCTAAAAAACCAAGATAGACCTGCCCGGAGGGAATATTCATGGCAGATATTTTCTACCCGGATGAATACCTGCCCATGCCGCTTATGGACGGGTACGGGTTTAAGCCCATATCACCTTTACTGCGAACGGAGATGACGTCCGGTCGCGCTCAACAACGAAGGCGATATACCTCAACACCCACCCAGGCATCAGTTAAATGGATCTTTAAAACTGATGCTCTGGCGCAGGTGTTTGAGGCGTTTTTCAGGGATGTGCTTAAAGATGGCCAGTCCTGGTTCTATCTGAAACTCCAGACTCCAGTCGGGGTAAAGCCCTATAAAGCCAGGTTCGTGGATATTTACGAAGGGCCGACGCTGGTCGCGCCAAAATACTGGCAGTACAGCGCAACGCTGGAATTATGGGAGCGCCCGTTACCGCCTTCTGGCTGGGGAAATTACCCGGAATGGCTGGCGGGCCAGTCGTTACTGGATATTGCGCTAAACAGAGAGTGGCCGAAGCATGACAATTCTTGAGCGGCTATATGCCAGCAGCGGATCGGAGGTTATTCACGATACGCTGCAGATATCAGCAGGCGATGATAACTACTGGCTAACCAGTGGCTGGGATAACGTTTCAGTGACGCTGGAAAATGGTCAGCCGGTGACGTTTGATGCCAGCGCGATAGATATCGCCTTACCAGCCAGGAACGCCGATGGGACACAGGATTTAAAGTTTGCTATCAGCAATATTGACGGACGGGTATCAGAGGCGATCGATAAAATTCTGGATGAAATGAAATCAGCCACGCTGACATTCCGGCGGTACATTTCATCCGATCTGTCTGCTCCGGCATCATCACCGTATACGCTCGATATCAAATCCGGCTCCTGGACCCCGACAGCAGTTCAGGTCACGGCAGGCTATATGAATGTCCTCAAAACAGCCTGGCCCCGTAAACGTTACAACCTCGCCGAGCATCCGGGCTTACGTTACTAATCTGAGGCAAATATGTTTAACCCTGATAAATACCGTTCAGTCACCTGGCTGAAGGGCGGGCGCGTATATCCGCAGCTCGACTGTTTCGGCATTGTAAATGAGATTCGTCGCGACCTGGGGCTACCTGAATGGCCGGATTTTGCAGGTGTGACCAAAGACGGAGGGGGCCTCGACCGGGAAGCGAGAAAGCTGATGCTTTCGCTGAAACGTTGTGAACCCTGTGAAGGTGCCGGAGTGGCTTGCTATTCGGGCTCAACAGTTTCCCATGTCGGGATCGTTGTAATGCTCGATAACCAGCTGCAGGTCGCGGAATGCAATCCAGGCTCGGGGGTTACGTTTCTGCCACTGTCGCGATTTATCCGTCGCTTTAACCGCGTGGAGTTCTGGCAATGACGATAAAGTTTTACCCGTCCCGGCTTCCGGGTGAACCCCTTGAAACGCACGAGCATGGTGTGCTGACGCTGCATGAGTGGATGAGCAGAAATGTCCCGAGCTATTCACAGGATAAAACTCATCCTGTCGTGATCGAGCTGAACGGCCAGGCAGTCCCCCCGGCGGAATGGCCGTTATGTTTGTTGCGGCCAGACAGCGACGTGCGGATATATCCCATTCCGTATGGCACGGGTCTTGAAATTGCCGCGTGGGTTTCGGTGGCCGTATCCATAGCGTCTACGGCCTATGCATTATTCTTTGCCCCTAAACCAGAGCTGGGCGGCTTTTCATCCAGTAACGCTTCATCGCTGGATCTGAATCCGGCTAAAGCCAACACAGCGAAGCTTGGCGATCCCGTTAGGGAAGCTTTTGGGCGAAACCGGATATACCCGGATTACCTGGTGCAGCCGGTAACGCGATTCGACCCCGCTGATCCAACCAGAATGACGGTAGAAATGTTTGTCTGCCTTGGATATGGGCGTTTCTCCTATACCGGAGGGGATTTTCGGGTAGGAGAAACTCCGGCGCTGACCTTAGGCGAGGGCTTTTCATATACCAGCTATGGGCCTGGCGATAATGTGGCCGGGGATCGTCGCAGTGAGATATGGTTCAACTCAACGGAAGTTGGGGGAACGTCGAGCGGCAGCGGCCTCGATATGGCTCAGACTGCCCCTGAAGCCAGTGATATCGTTGCTGATGCCATGACCGTCAGCGGTGCCTCTGTCTCGTTTTCTGGCCTCGATGTCGATGATGATAATGATGAAGACGAGGATGAGAACAAACTTCCTCCTGGCTGGATCGCCGGTGCAATTGTCACCCTGAAAGCGCCAGTGAATTATCAGGTATCCATCGAGGACGGTTTTAACGTGCTGACAGGCGACGTCGTGTCAGAGATTGCGCCATTCAGCGGAATGCCTGTCACCCTAACGTTTAACGATACTGACTATGACCTGCAGATCGCCACGTATACCCCTCACCAGGACGCCGTTCCGGGAACAGGGGGAGCGACTGCGGTATTACGCGCCAGTGCCTCGCCGTCAACGTATGACTTTACGACAACCAGCCAGACCTTTGCTCTGACCTGGCAGGGTATCACCTATACCATATCTCTGGTCGCCAACTACGGCACAATGTCTGGCTTGCTCGCAGCGATTAACGGCGGGTTGACTGGTTCGGGGCTCATTGCTCAGGATGATGGCGGCGTGATACGTATCGTGGAGATCTCCAGCCCCTGGCGTGGCGGTTCCATTACGTCATCATTCCTGCCTGCGTCAGTATTTGGCGACAGCCCGGTATTTACAGCTGGTACAGCATCCAGCGGCGGAAGCCCTGCGGTAACAGCCAGCGTCACGCTGGCATACGATTCTGGCACTGCCTTTTCCGGATTGCCGGAAGGCACCCAGCGGATTTCCCTGGCGCACCGTGGCAACGAATACCAGATAGCGTCTACTGATGGTCCCTCTGCGACCGTACAGCGTGTGGTTAACGGTGTCGTTGACAGCACCTGGTCAGGCTTTATGACCCGTACCGTCGTGGATTTTGCCGCGTCTGGTATTAACGATAATGAAACCTGGCTCGGCCCCTTTCTGGCCTGCCCGCAAAATGAAGTTGTGGATGCCTTCGAGGTCAACTTTGCTTTCCCAAACGGAATTTGCGGGTTCCAGAACAACGGGAATAAGCGGGTCCGCCATGTCGAGTATGAAATCCAGTATCGCGTTTATGGTTCCGGATCAGGGTGGACGAGTAAGCCAGGGGTTTACGCGCTTAAAAACATTAATGGCCTCGGTTTTACAGAGCGTTTTGATCTGTCCTCTCCTGGGCTGGTGGAGGTTCGATGCCGCCGCCGTAACGAGCAGGGGAGCAACAACGCGAGAGACAGCATGTTCTGGCAGGCGCTCAGAGGTCGTTTGCTTTCCCGTCCGACCTCCTACGCAGGGATATCAACAATAGGGATCACGGTTGAAACCGGCGGCCAGCTGGCGGCCCAGTCAGACAAGCGTGTGAGTGTTGTCGCCACACGAAATTATGATGGCGGTGGTGACAGGACAATCAGCGGTGCGTTCCTGCATCTTGCCCGCAGTCTTGGATATCGCGACGACCAGATCGACATTGCGGCGCTCAGTACGCTGGAGGCTACCTACTGGACGCCAAGGGGAGAATATTTTGATCACCAGGCAAGCAGTGACAGCACGTCAGCAAAGGATATTTTCGACAAAATAGCCGAGGCTGGCATGGGGTATTTTCTGCTGTCTGACGGGTTGCTTTCTGTCGGGAGAGAGGGCGTCAAAAGCTGGACAGGGATCATTACTCCTCAGGATACCGTGGAGGAAATGCAGACGTCATTCAGGGTCCCGTCGGAGGATGATTTTGATGGCGTGGATGTGAAATATATCAACCCTGTGACCTGGGCGGAGGAAACCGTACAGTGCCGGACGCCGGAAAATCCTTTTCCGCGCAAAACGGAGGCATACACCATTGATGTTGCCATGACTGCAGATCGCGCCTGGCGTATCGGGATGCGTCGGTTAATGAAATATCTCCACCAACGCCGAACGTATACGGCTACGACTTCGATGCTGGGATGGTGTCATGACTTCGGTGATCACATCATTTTGTCCGACGACATTCCAACCGGGAAAACCCAAAGTTGCCTGATTGACGCGATGATTTACGACTTCCAGGAAATTACGCTGCACGTCACGGAGCCACTGGACTGGAGCTACGCGAATCCTCGCTGCTGGATACAGTTTCAGGACGGTCGACCATCATCGCGAATGCTCACGCCGCAACGGGTGGATGATTTCACGCTGACGGTGCCGTACAACGACGACCTGCATCCGGAAGACTGGATTATGGACGACCCAGATATTGATCCACCGAAGTTATTGTTCTGCGACAGTGAAAAGGGTGCGCGGCATGGGATAGTCCAGGAGGTTGCCCCATCAGGTGACAGCAACTGTCAGATTACTGCACCTGAATATAAAGAAATTTTCTACCAGTACGACGACGCCACATACCCTGGCGACGTCGCCTAAAACCAAAAACTCCCCTAATTAACTCTTTTCGCTCAAACCCTCGTTTAGGCGAAGTGCCTTTTTGGAGCAAAAAAACATGGCCTTTAACCCGGATCTGGCGAGCACGTCTCCCGCTGTATTGGTCGATAACGCCAAACGTCTCGATGAGCTGGTGAACGGCCCCGCCGCCGATGTTCCCGACCGTGCAGGTGACCCTCTGTATTCGTGGCGCCAGATGATGGCGAAAAATGAAGCCCTCACGGAGGCAACCCGCCAGAATCTTATCCCCCTGAGTCGTCAGTACATGACGCTGTCAGAGGCGCAGGCTGATATCGCGAATATCCCTGCCGGCTCGACTACATATGTGCGCAGCCAGGACGGCAGCGCGCTGGCTGATGAATATATGAACGTCAGCGGAACGCTGCAGCCTACCGGACGCCGCATGTTATCTGCTGAACCATTCCAGGGGTTAGTTGATGCTGTTCTCTTTGCCGACCCTGCAGAGTTTTCACGCTCCGGGTATGCGTCTGCTGTGGTCGCCGAGGATATGTTCATTATTACCGCTGTCCGGTCTGATGGTTCATTTTTTATTCCTGACCTGGATATCCCCGGCATTGACCTTGACACCCTGTCTCGTATCACTGCTGAGATCACATTTATTGACCCTATTGAGTTTTTGCGATCGGGATACAGGTCAGCTGTGCTGTCAGCTGACCGCTTTATTCTGTCTGCGGTGGCGCTGGATTCCGATGTTTATATACCCGTCATTTCTGACTCTGTCGGGGTTATTGAATCGCGCGAGTTCGCCCGCAGTGGTTTTATCAACGCAGTTATTTCAGAGGACAGATTTATTATGGCGGCCAGGACTACTGACGGAAACGCCCAGGAGGGGAGCAGGGAAATTCGCCTGCCGACAGAGTTTGAGCGTTCGGGATACCGGTATGCTGATGCAAGCGCAGATATGTTTGTTACAGACGGAGACCGGCTGTTAACTGAGGCATGGCGGCGTGACGTGTATTACGCCAGGGTGGTGGGCACATACAGTCAGCTGTTTAAATTTGATGCGAATGGCGCTGAAACTCAGTTGACGCATGACAATGCGAACGTGACGAATGTCCGGGATAACGACGATGAGGTGCAATGGCAGAGTGATGTCGATGCCGGTGTAAAAGGCGGCCTCTGGTTTACGAAGAAGTCCAGTTTCGACCCCCACCCGGTATTCCCACGAAACATCATCACGCTATGGGGGCACTCATTTCTGCAAAACCCACGACTGGCTAATAAATTATATAAATTAACTGGAATGCCGGTCTGGAATTTCGGCCGCAGCAATATCACAAGCAAGGGCGCAGCTCTGCGCCAGGGCGGACAACGAATTGAGGTATGGCCGCTAACGGGTAAACTACCCGCAACAACTGATGCAGTGCAAGTTAGCCCATCATCTCCCGGACCCTTAGAACTCGGCGCTAAAAACTATGCGCTTAACGGTCAAGGATATTTCCACGGGCAAAAGGTCTGGGTTAACTGGTACGCTGACAACACGCTAAAAATCACACGCTATGCCGCCGGTGCGGAAATTACGGTTCCCGCTGCTGAAACGCTGACGTGGATACCGCAGACGCAAGAAGCACTGACCGATATTGATACCGGGCAGATTATTACCCCGCAGTATTCAACCTACGACAGGCACGCTGAAGGGATTAATATTTTCTGGATAGGACGAAATAACAGTGCTGGTATTGCGCAGGTTATTTCTGATTTGAAAGCGATGGTGGAAAAAGTCCGGTCGTCATCTAAATTTCCCAGAATCGTGGTGCTGGCTGATTTCATGGATGCCGGACAGACTAATGGCACGGCAGGCCGTGCGCAGATGTTTTCGCTGAACGCTGCGTATAAGCGCGCGTACCCCGAATATTATTGTGAAATTAATGGTGTTGATATTCTCCAGAACTTTATCAATCACGCCAACCCGAACTATGCAGATGATGTGGCCGACGTTGCAGCCGGAACAACCCCCCGGAGTCTGCGATATGACGACCTGCATCCGTCTCAGGTTCTGCAGGAAAATGCATTACATATTGGCGCAGACGTAAACGCTGAATTTATCGTTCAATTTTTGACAAAAAAAGGCTGGTTATAATGACTACAGTGACAGGTCCATTTGAAGTACGTAAAAATCTGACCCTGGGCGCGGGTGTAAAACTGTACCGCGACCAGACAATTACTCCCGAAACGAAAGCAGTCTTTGATTTTGCATCGGACTGGGCGGGCGGTAACAAGGCACAGTACAAAAATCTGAACACGTTAAAAAACCTGAACTATGTCGATGATGCGATAACGATTAACGCCAACGATTCAAATTCAAACGCGCAAAACTACGGCAGTGGGGGCGGTATTTATTCTGCGACTGGTCAGAACTTAGGGGTAAAACTCCCGGCATCGGCATACCCAACACCGGATATGACCCGATTTATGTTTACTGTGTGGGCAAAATGGCCGGCGGACAAACTGATAAACCCCGCAAATACTAACTGGGCTCTGCTCTACGCGGGCTCAGGCACCGGCGCATTGTCAGATGACGCAAGCACGGCGTTTAAAATCGGCGGCGTGCGGCAGGTGAACGATGGTTCGGACGTTCCAATTCAGGTCCTGTACGTATATGGCGTGCGCGTTACGTATCCCGCAGAAGCGCAAACAAAGATTAAAGCAGTCGTTGGCCAGAGCAAGCCTTTCCAGTACGGCGTAGAAGTGGTTCGAGATAAAAATCTGAACAATTTCTACTGCAATTTCTACCTCAATGGTGAGCTGATCGGGACGTCACCAGCATTTACTCCCCTGGCTGTCCCGACGGTGACAAACGCGTTTGTGCTGGGAAATCTGGCTAACGGCTACTGCATGGCGAACACTGTTTTCTATCGTGTACGCCTGGATGACCTGAGTGGCTCTACTCGGCTGACCGCAGATCTCATCGCTGACGATTACGCAAAAAATAAGGGGTACTTTAGTTAAAAGCAATTGCGGCTGTCATGGAAATTGATAGCCGCAGCCTCTTTGATCTGCTTACTGAATGAAATTACTGTATGCATAACCAGTAATAAATCAGAGGGCAGACATGCATCGACAGTCAGACATCAATCAGGCATTCCGCGAGTCGGTATTGCGCAACTCCAAAGGTTTTCAGTACCTGCACACAAAGGATTTTGTGTCAGCGCTGCGCCGGCGTGGCATCCACTTTACCGAGGTGGAGGCGAACTCCTGGATCGCACGCGAGCAGTCTTATTTCATTGATAAAACGGCAGAGCATAGCGAAAACAGGCTATGGATGATGGCCAACATGGGGAGGGTCATCTGATGGGGTTTCCTTCACCCGCAGCGGACTACGTCGAGCAGCGACTGTCCGTTAACTCGATATGCAATGTTGGTCCTAACACCCGCGTTTTCGAAAGGGATGGCGGTTATGTTGTGCTGGATATCTCCCTGAAGCCAAAGCAGGGTAGTCAGGTTCTGATCCAGCACGGCGGCGGGACGGAGCTTGCCACGCTGAGAGGGCGGTCGCTGATAACCGAAGATGGCGAAGCGATTGAAGGTGAGGCCCTGGACGATGTCACTGTCGCCGGCGTCGTGACGTTTACTATCTGCGATGTGCGTCAGGACAATGCGGTTGTTTAGTCGCTGTCAATTGATAGAAGATTTCGCGTGGCAGGCGTCTTGGGGCATGGGTGGGGCATGAAAAATCGGTGAAATTCGCCAAATATTGCAAATCATAAATGTTGGTTGCTATCTCCAGCCAATGAAATTGGCGCTCCTGGACGATATTTGTCGATTTTTAAATTTACCGCGTCACGCAATTGAAGTGGCGGGCGTACTCTTCAAGGCTGGTGATGCCAAGGCGCACCCATTTCGGGTGCACCAACTGGGGAAGCCCAATATAAATCAGAACGCGGCGAGGATCTCCTCGGTGCTGCGCACGTGCCAGGGAGAGTCGGCGGCCGCCGCCGGGTAATGACTGAAGAAGTGGTGGAGCGGTGCCGCAGGATGTTGAGTACGGGCGCAACCCGGCAGCAGGTAGCTGATGTGACAGGCGTGGACGTGAAAACAATCTACAAGTACCTCCCGGCGACTTGAAGACAAAGATTTCACTACTTTTCCTGATATGTTACGTTTGGCTTAATCAATTCATTCAGCTTTGAAAGCAGTATGGTTTGTTCGTGAACGGTAAGAAAACAATAAGTTTTGAGCAATTTTTAACTATTAACAGCAATCTTGTTTCCATCTCAGATACATGGGCTGACTTGTGGGCGTTAATTTTTCACACGGGTTTAAGCGCTGGAAGGCTGCTGAGTATTCGATATGATGATATTGATGGTGACTTGATACTGATACGAAAACAGGGTTACCTGAAGGAGCTACGTGTTAAATCAACCCCTCCAGTGGAGGCGATGATTGCTCGTAGAAGAGAACGCTATCCAGAAGATGTTTTTTTATTTCAGAGTCATTCTAACCGTGTGAAGTACCAACGCCGGCCGGTCACTATAATTGCTTTCAACGCCGCTTTACGTCTCGCCGCTAGATCATTACCAGACGTTAAAGTAAGTAGTCGTAGCGCGAGAAACATACCGGACTAACCGCCTGTCCAGTAGCGTGTGGCCGATGCGATCGGTGTGGGGGTGAAGACTATTTTCAAATATTTGCCGGTACAATACGGCGATAAAAAATCCCCTTGAGCAGGCACACTCAAGGGGAAAATACTACATAACATCATTGCTGTGTGCGTCTTTGCGCTCATCTATCTTCCAAGAAGATGCCTAAAGCTTCCAGATATTTCTGGTCTGAGCAGTTAAAACATTGTGTCTGTGGCCTATGTGCTCGGAGGGGGTGAAGACGATTTATAAAGATTTCCCGGATAGCATACTGCATGAAGCTGGGAAAGTGTTTGATGTAAAAACCCACCCGGCAGCCGTATACAAGACCTGCCGAGTAGGGTAACTGCAGGTGTTCATGCCGTACAGTCGGGGCGCACTATACCCATAACTCAACACACAAACCAGTCGTCTGCTGTTTCCCAGGCGTCTTTGAGGGTTTCTTCGACAAATTCCTTCGCAATTTCTTTATCTGTCGCCCACAAAACGCTCAGTCCATCATTACTGGCTGTTTTCACGATCACTTCAACATCGTCATATTGCTTACTGACACGGCGGGTCATCTCGTCTTTCAAAGCCTCCAGTGAACCCTTTGGCATTTTCACGGCTTTCTCTTTGGCAATGCTGATTTCTACACGCATGATCAACACCTCGATTTACTGGCTGAATATACAGTTTAATTGCTGTAAGTATATCCAGTGTATGTCTGGTGTCCATGCTTTTTAGGTGTGTATTTTTGTTACCATTATTTACATATAGAAAAACCCCAGACTGTGAAATCTGGGGTTCTTTTGAAATGCACGTGTATTTCGCGTGCATATTTTTGTCTTTATTTGGTCTGCTTGCCGTCTGGTCGGTGTCCGTAAGTGACTGTTTTAACTATCACTGTCGGGTTGCAGTCCTATCTAAAGTGGTGGAGCTGGCGGGAGTTGAACCCGCGTCCGAAATTCCTACATCCTCGGCACTACATGCTTAGTCAGTCTTTACATTCGCTTGCCAGCTGCGGACAGACACGCCACTAACAAACTAGCCTGATTAGATTTAACGCTTCAACCCCAGGCAGGGCATCCACGCGATCTCTTTTGGGTTTGACCTCTCTTTGATCCCCGTCTTAAGAGCGGAAGCTAGGGAGAGAGGGCTCAGAGCAGGTTATTAAGCTGCTAAAGCGTAGTTTTCGTCGTTTGCGACTATTTTTTGCGGCTTTTTACGAGGCCAACCGCCCCTCGGCATGCACCTTGGGTTTCGCAAATCCCGTCGAATCCAGAATCAGCCCCAATGTGTAGGTCAAGTATAACAGATTTGTGAATGTCGTTACCAGCCCCATCACGCAGGATTATTTCAGCAGGGTGGACGAAAAATCAGCATCAACAAGGATATAGCGTAAGGGCCAGCGAGAGCTGGCCCTCGGGGAGGGGAAATTAACGTCCGGCGTGCTTCATAATACGCGCCTTGTCCAGCGCCCATTCACGATCTTTCAGGTCGGTACGCTTGTCGTGCTGTTTCTTACCTTTGGCGACGCCGATTTTCACTTTGCACCAGGCGTTCTTCCAGTACAGCGACAGGGCGACGACGGTGTAACCTTCGCGGTTAATGCGGCCGTACAGCGTGTCGAGTTCGCGCTGGTTGAGCAGCAGCTTACGGGTGCGCGTCGGGTCGCAGACATAGTGGGTGGAAGCCACGGCCATAGGCGTAAAGTTGGCGCCGAACAGGAAGGCCTCGCCATCCTTCAGGATGACATAGCTATCGCCGATGTTGGCTTTGCCTGCACGCAGGGATTTGACCTCCCAGCCCTGCAGGGCGAGACCAGCCTCGTATTCATCTTCGATAAAGTATTCGTGACGGGCGCGTTTATTCAGCGCAATGGTGGCTGATCCAGGTTTGTGGGCTTTTTTCTTAGTCATA
>OLFU01000651.1_pt1 | contig 39013 bp, 27 predicted proteins | sample 1605161 | NCBI WGS metagenome assembly OLFU01 (sample SAMEA3888914, study PRJEB22519) | human gut metagenome | biome: human gut; feature: human-associated habitat; material: faeces | place: Denmark | collected 2011
ACAGTCAATAAGGGTTATAGGTTACCTTTATCAACCTAAATACATTATATAAGGATGGATGAGAAAATACTGGCAGCATATGGTTAGCCAAAATATTCATTCGTTGCTTAATAGGTGTTTGGAAACTTATATCCTCACTAAAATAAAGATGTTCTTCCTCTTGAAGTTCCAGCAGAATCTGGTTAAGAGGCAGATTCTGAATATCGTTTAAAAAGGCGATTTTCTGCTGCATAGTTTTTTCTAAATACAGCAATTCCTCAATCTGCTGTTTATATTCCTGCTGCTTGTTGCGATATATTTCTTTAAGCAGGTTTATATCCTTGCTTTTTAAATATGCTTTAATCTCTTTCAAAGAAACATTGAGTTTTCTTAATGAGATAATAATTTGCAGAGTAAAATACTGCGATAAAACGTAAAATCTGTAGCCGTTTTCATCGACAAATTCCGGTGAAAAAATATCGTTTTTATCATAATATAACAGCAGCTGCTTGGATATGCCGAATAACTTTGCCAGTTCACCTGGAGTGAAATAACGTGAATCCTTCATAAAAAACCTCTTGACTGTATAAGCGTTGTATATTGTAAGATAATACTGATAACGTGGTATGAGTTATCAAAAGCCAATATTATTATTTTACGCTATATTATTAAAATTTTCAAGGAGTGTATGACTGATGAGTTCGATGAGTAAAAAAATGGTAAACGGTGCTGTAGCTTTGGGCTGCATGTTGTTTGCTGCGCCGGTAATGGCACATGAAGCATTAAATGAGTATGTATTGGATCCCATGATGGTTACTGCCGCCCGTTATGAGCAAAGAGATGTAGATATTCCTGCTGCAACAGAAATTTATGATCAGCAGAAAATCGAAAAGCTGGGTGCCAACAACGTTATGGAGGTTGTAAAAAATATTCCCGGCTTTACCTTAACCGCTTCTCCGACCGGCAATACCTACATCGGCTTTAGAGGCATTTCTAAAGATAACGTTGCTATCTTAATAAACGGAATTCCCTTGAATCAGGATGGTAACTATGACTTGGAATCCATTTCTGCCGATATTATCGACCGCATTGAAGTTGTTAAGGGCGGCGCTACTGTTCTTTACGGCTCTAATGCCAGTGCCGGTGTTATCAATATTATTACTAACAAAAAGGCAGCCAAGAATAAAGTATTGATTGGCTTTGGCGATAAAAACAAATTTAAAGGTGCTGTTAATGTAGCTACCGATAAGCTGCAATTAAGCTATTCCAGACAGCAGTCTAAGGACAGAGGCTTTGTCTATAAAAACTCCGGTGCAAGCAACTATTATACCGGCGACAAGCTGGAAAAGGACAGCCTGAATCTGCAATATGCTATCAGCGATAACCTGTCCTTGCAATATATGTACAGCAAGAAGGTTTCCGACTGCTCCAAATCCGTTAATGGTGTTTACAAGCCCGGCTTCCACAGTGACATTAAATATAATTTCGGCCAGCTCAGATATGTAAATGATGATTTACAGGCTACCGTGTTCTTCAGGAACAGAGATTGGAAATACAATACCTCTACACACCAAAAAGGTCATAACTATGGTGCCGATTTGCAGGATAAATTCAAATTGGGCAACACCATGCTGACTGTCGGTGCCAACTATGAAAATGAAAATACCAAAAACAGCAACAATATAGAGGCAGCAAAGCGCGACAGTGCCGCAGTATTCTTTATGACAGAAACTGAGGTATCCGATAAAACCAAGATTTTCCTCGGTGCACGTGAAGCCTATGTTGAGGAATCCGGCAGCAAGTTCTGTCCGCAATTCCAGGTAATGCATTCCTTAGGTACCGATGATAATATTTACCTGAATGTGAACCGCTCTATGCGCGCACCGCATGTCAACGAGCAATGGGGTACTTCTACTCAGCTGATGAACCCTGATTTGAAGGCAGAAAATGGCTGGAACTATGAATTCGGCTGGAAAAAGAAACTGGCTGCCGATGAATTGTTCAAGGTAAACCTGTACCATATGGATATCAATGACCGTATCTATAGCCAACGCAATTATAACGGCAGCGGCAAGAATATGTTCCTGAATGCCAACAAGTACAGAAATACCGGCGTTGAGGTAAGCTACGAAAAAGCTGCTTCGGAAAAGTTCAGCTACAATGTAGGCGTTTCCTATGGTAATCCCGAGCAAAAGCTTGCTAAGGGCGATTGGCAGAGAGTTGACTTTAAATTAGGTCTGCATGCAGGAGTAGGTTATAACTTAGGCAAGACCAATGCCAACATTTATGCTAACTATATGGCAGAAAGAATTAACGGCGTTAAACCGATGTTAGACCTTAATTTGAATGTAAAACAGCAGATTACCAAAAATGATGCTTTAAGATTTGCTGTGTATAATCTGCTGGACCGTGATGATATCAGAACCGGTTCTTCCAGCGGCACCGGTGCTATGCTGGAGGAACGCAACTGGATGCTGTCTTATGAGCACAGCTTCTGATGAAAGGCTTGGCTGATTATGCGTAGATTATTTTTCCTTGTTCTTACCGTGCTGGCTGTTGTCTATTGCTCCGGCTGTGCCGGTACTGTTGACAAGCAGAATGATGCTGCTAAAAAGCAAAGCTATGTTGTGCAGGATGTACGCGGCAAGAAGCTGTCCTTTGAGTCTAAGCCTCAAAAAATAATCAGCCTGTATGTTTATGGTGATGAGGTGCTTTTAGGCCTTGTTGACCATAAGCGTATAGCAGGCCTCTCCAAATGGGTGCATGATGAGGATTTGGCCATGGGTGCAAAGGAGGCTAAGGATGTTCCGCAAATTGCGGAAAGCAATCCGGAGGCTATTCTTGCACTGAAGCCTGATCTGGTGCTGCTGCCGGACAGCAGTAAGCCGGAGCAGATTTCCAGCTTGGAGGATGTAGGAATCAAGGTTTTTGTTTATCCTGCCGCTACCAGACTGAGCAATATTCCCAAGACGATTAAGGCTATCGGCAGTGCCGTAGGCGAAACGGAGCAGGCTGAAAAGCTGATTGCCGAGATGCAGAACAAAATCAGCGCGGTTGAAGCCAAGGTTAAGAAAATGCAGCCTGAGGACAGAAAAAAAGGATTGCTCTTTCTGCGCTTTGGTGCTATCGGCGGCAAGGGAACTATTTTTAATGATATTATGACCGCTGCCGGTGTAGAGGATTGCTATGAAGCAGCACGTCATACAATTGCGGATAAGCCGGGAACGAGCCGTATTTTGAGTAAAGAAGAAGTAGTACAGGCAAATCCCGACTACATAATTATCGCTACCTGGTCTCAGGGCGGTGCCTATAAGGCAGGCAATGCGCAATTAGAAGAACTTTATGAGGATCCGGCGCTGGCTACAGTAACCGCTGTAAAGCAAAAGCAGGCGATTGTCATTCCGCAGGGTTATGTAAATTGTCTGTCGCAACATGCTGCTGACAGTGTAGAGCTTTTGCATGAAGCAGTTTACGGTAAATAACAACAAAAGTCTTTGCGTGATATTAAAGAATATTTTATGGGGGTGGCGGTTTAATCTGCTGCCCCTTGTTTTTTGAGGAGAAGAAATATGCTGCAAAAGAAAAACTATGGCGCCGATATTTTACATAATATCAGACGCTTGAGCGAAGTAAATGAGCAAAGGGATATTAAACCTCTGATGGCAACATCCTTCCCGGGAACTCATTGCCCGCTGATGGGTGTTCTGATGACCGTGAGACAGCTGCCGGAGGCAGTTACGGTTATCGTAGGTACGGATGAATGTACCTATTATTCCAAGCTGCTGGCGAATATGAAAATATTCGGCAGTCTTAAGGAAAGCTGTGTTTCCGTAGTAATTGATGATTATGATGTGACCTTCGGTACGATTAAGAAAACTAAAAAGGCCGTTGCCGAAATTTTTGAGGCAGGAGCGCTTAAATGCATAGTATTGGTAACAACCTGCGTTCTGGAAATCATCGGTGATGATTATGATGCACTCGTTGATGAGCTGGAGGAAAAGTACCATGTGCCGATTCTGCTTGTGCGTACGGAGCATTTTCAGTGTCGGGATCATCTACCCGGTATTGAAAGAACGCTGACTGCTACTGTGAAGCTGATGCAAAAAATGCCGGCGGAAAATGTAGTCAACATTCTTGGCAATGGCGCTCCGCTGCAAAAAAATTCTGCTTTGCTGCAGCTGCTGGAGCAGGCCGGCGTACAGTTAGGCCTGCAGCTTCCCGGCAAATGCAGCCTGCAGGATTTGGCACTTGCCGGCAGAGCTAAGCTGAATATTGTTGTTGATGAGCTGGGATTGGAGCTGGCGAAGCGGATGCAGGAAAAGCTTGCTGTGCCTTACGTTTATTTCCCGCCGATGTGTAATCCGCACAAGGTGCTGCAGGCCTATAAGGAGCTTGCAGCTGCTTTTGAAATGGAGCTGCCGCAGATTGTTACAGAGTCTTTGGAGGAATGCCTTGCTTTGCAGCAGCAGGTGCGGGAGAAGCTGCAGGGCGTTGGCTATATATATGGCAACAGTCCGTATAACTGTTGGGAGCTGAATACTTATCTGGCAGGCTTGGGACTGCAGCCGCTGATGATACAGATGAGCACTCTGAAAAACAAGGAAGCAAAAAAAGAGCTGCTGCAATATGCGGATCCTTATGTCTGCAAGAGTGCTAATTTGGCAGCGATGGAATTTGTCTATGATAAATTAAAGCCTCAGCTGTATATAGGCAGAAGCTTTACCGACACCCTGGAAAGAAAAGGGATTTTCTGTATAGACAGTATGCCGGGACAGGATGTATTGGGCTTTGCAGGCTGCTGCGGCTTGCTGAAGCGTTTGCTGGATTTTACGCAGACTCAAATAGAGGAGAAGTGATTATGGCTTTGATAAGAAATTTTCCGGTGCCGTCTGACAGAATGGCCATCATCAGCACGCTACTGAATATAGAAGATGCAGTTGTTTTGGAATATGGTCCCGAAGGAACAACACATTTCAGCATGAATTTTTTCAATAAGCTGGGGCAGGATTACCACAACAGACTTTTTACCACCGGTGTAGATGACAGTGATATCGTTATGGGCAGCACTGAGAATCTGGAAAGAGGTATTTTTGAGCTGGATGCGTTATATTCGCCTAAGGCTATTTTTGTGCTGACTTCTTCTGTAACCTCTATCATCGGTACGGATATTGCGGGAATCTGCGACAGCCTGCAGAGCAAGGTTCAGAGCAGGCTGATTCCTGTAAATACCTCCGGTTTGGGCGCAGACTACAGCGCCGGCTTGCGAAAAATATACCTACAGCTGGCAGAGCTGTTTGTACAGCCTGACGTAGCCAAGCAAAAAGGACGCTATAATATTTTAGGTGCATCACCGCTGCATTACAGAGCAGAATCCGATATCTGCGAAATCACAAGATTGCTGCGAGAGGGCTTCGGCTGCGAGCTGCTGCGTTGCCTTGCGATGAATATGACTACGGAGGCGCTTGCCGAGCTTAGCAGTGCCGAGCTGAATATTGTTCTTACAGCAGAAGCGGTTCCCAGTGCCGAATATCTGCAAAGCGTTACCGGTACGCCTTATGTTTATCTGCCGCCTTACGGTTATAGTCAGACGACAGAGTTTTTAAAGAGTGTTGCCGCAGTTATCAATCAGCCTGTTAAAGAAGCTATGCTGCAGCGTTTGGAGGAAAAAAACCGCAGACTGAAAATGCTTTTAAATTCTCCGCTGCTGAGCAGAACTCCCGGTACGGTATTTTTAAAGGGTGATTATGATACAGTAAAAGGCTTGGGTGCATTCTTCAAGGAGTTGAAATTTAATGTAGCTCACAGTGTATGCACACATAAAATCACCGGTACTGCTGCGGAAGGCATAGAGTACTTTAAAGAGGAGAAGGATTATCTGCAGTTGCTGCCGTCTATCCGTCATTGTCTTATTATGGCTGATGAGGATACTATTGCCAATACTGATGCGACAAACCTTAAAGTCTGTGTCAGCCATCCCTGCTTCAGTCACAGGACAATTGCCAAGCATTTGCCGTTCATGGGCGAAAGAGGTGCGGATATGCTTTTTGAGTATATTCAGCAATATGTAAATATGTAACTGGTTTTCGGTTGCTTTACGGCAGATAAAAATCCCCTTGGGCTTTCAAGCTCAAGGGGATTAATAATTTTCAGGTCAAATTTAATTTAAGCCTTGGCAGCTTCTGCTTCTACAGCTTCTTCCTTAGCGTAGTCCGGGTCGAATTTCGGGTTCAGGTAGTTTTGGTAAGCCCATGCCAGAAGTGCACCGGAAATATTGTGCCATGCGGAGAAAACTGCACCGGGAACGGTTGCGGCAGGCAGAGCAGCGAAGTGTGCTTTTGCCAGGCCGGTTGCCAGACCGGAGTTTTGCATACCAACTTCGATGGACAGGGCAACAGCCTTTTTCCAGCTGAGGCCGGTGAAGCGGGCGATGGCAAAGCCAAGAGCGTAACCGCAGCAGTTATGCAGGATAACTACCAGCAGAATCAGGCCGGGAGCCTTCAGAATCAGGTCACGGCTGGCGCCGATAACACCTGCGATAATCAGAGAAATTGCAATGGAGGATACAGCCGGCAGATAGTCGGTTGCTGCTTCGGCGAGCTTGGGCAGGAAGGATTTAACAGCCAGACCTAAGCAGATAGGCAGAATAACGATTTGAACGATGCTCCAGAACATGCCTACCGGATCGAAGTTAATCTTTTCACCGATAATCATGTAGGTGATGAACGGTGTCAGAATCGGAGAAAGTACAGTGGAAACACTGGTCATGGTTACGGAAAGTGCAACGTCACCTTTGGACATAAAGGTGATTACGTTGGAGGAGGTACCGCCGGGGCAGGTGCCTACCAGTACAACGCCTGTGGTCAGTGCCGGGTCCAGATTAAAGGCAACGGACAGCAGGTATGCCAGGAAGGGCATTACGAAATACTGAGCGCAGCAGCCGATGAGAATATCAAGCGGGCGTTTGAGTACCAGCGCAAAATCCTTCAGGTTCAGCGTGGTGCCCATACCGAACATTACGATACCGAGCATGCAGCTCAGGACGCTGATGCCGTGCACCTTGCCTAATACCCACAAAAAGTTCTGTGGCATTGTGAGGCCGAGAACCAGAAAAACAATGGCGATGATGCCAAAGAATTTGCCGATTAAAGCACAAAATTGTTTCATTATGAAATTACCTCTTTCCCTTAATAAAAAAATAATAATTTTAGAGAGTAGCGGCAATGCTCTCTCCTTTGTCTGTAATGTCCACTATTATAACAAAGACAGAAGAGGAAATAAAGAGTTTGCTGTAAAAAACGGTAAAAAATTTTAAAAACAGCAGAATTGTGTTATAATGTTAATATAAATTGCGAAAAATACGGACGGAGGTACGCTACTTGTATACTATAAGCAGAGATTACCGCAAAGAAATTGTGATTGAAAAATCACGCTTTATCTGTTCTCTGAAAAAGGTTCACAGTGAAGCAGAGGCTCAGGAGTTCATTAAGGCCGTAAAAAAAGAGTTTTGGGATGCAACGCACAACTGCTCCGCCTATATCGTGGATGACCTGGCACAGCGCTCCAGTGACGATGGCGAGCCGAGCGGTACTGCCGGTATTCCGATGCTGGAGGTGCTGCGTAAGAACGGACTGACGGAAACAGCAGCCGTGGTGACACGTTACTTCGGAGGCATTAAGCTAGGCGCAGGCGGACTGGTGCGCGCTTACAGCGGCAGCGTGGCAGGCGCAGTGAAGGAAGCAGGCCTGGCACAGAAGATTTTGCTGGGCTATTACAGCTTTTTATATGATGTGAACAGCGTCGGCCGCATTCTGAATGTGCTTTATCAACAGCAGCTTTTTGAGATTGCCGATGTGCAGTATGACCTGCGCGCCAAGGTTATCCTCAAAATGCGCGCGGAGCAAAAGGCAGAGGCCGAGGCCTGGCTGACAGAGAACCTCAATCAGCAGATAGAGCTGGAGCAGGAGGGCACAGAGTTCGCTGAGGTGGCCTTGTAGCCTTGGCTTCAATAGGCATAACTCATAAAAGGCTTGCAACATATGAAAAACGATCTCCTGAATTTAGTGGTGCAGACTGCTTGCGGGAGGTCGTTTTTTATGCTTCCAATAAAAAGATTCAGCTTTTATAGAAAAATTGTCCGCAGTAATGTATAATAATATGAATGAAAAGATTACTGACAGGAGGTAGAAGCGAGTGATTGAAGAAAGAGTGCCACCGCAAAATATAGAAGCGGAGCAGGCTGTGCTTGGCGCGATGCTTATTGATAAAGAAGCTATTGCCAAGGCGACCGAAGTGCTGTCGGCGGATGATTTTTACCGCGAAGCGCATCGCGTTATCTTTAGTGCGATGCTGGAGCTTTATAATAAAAATGAAGCAGTAGATATGGTTACTGTTACGGAAATCCTCAAGCGTGACAATAAACTGGAGGATATCGGCGGCATTGCCTACATCACCAGTCTGGCGAATGTGGTGCTGACGGCGGCCAACGTCAAATACCATGCGGATATTGTTGCCGAAAAATCGGTTCTGCGTCAGCTTGTGCGCGTTTCTACCGAAATTGCGGCTATGGGCTATGAGGCTAATGAGGATGTCGGTACGCTGCTGGATACAGCGGAAAGCCGCATTCTGGAAATTTCCAACCGCAAGAAAAAGACGGATTTTACAGCAATTAACGATGTATTGATGGACAGCGTGCAGAGCATCGAAAGTCTGCTGCAGAACAAGGGCGGTCTTACAGGTCTGCCGGCAGGCTTTGCGGATCTGGATAAGCTGACGAGCGGTCTGCATCCTTCCGATTTTATTATTCTGGCAGCGCGTCCTTCCATGGGTAAAACTGCGCTGGCGCTGAACATTGTGCAGAACGTAGCGCTGCGTGCGCACAAGGTTATCGGCGGGGAACCGCGCAGTGTAGCCTTCTTTAGCCTGGAAATGAGCAAGGAGCAACTGGTTAACCGTATGCTTTGCGCCGAAGCAGGCATCGACAGCCAGCGCCTGCGTGTAGGCGAGATGCATGACGAGGACTGGACGCACCTTTGGGATGCCTGCGATACGATGAGCCGTGCGAAAATCTATATTGATGATACGGCGGGCATTACGGCGATGGATATGCGCAGCCGTGCACGCCGCCTGAAAGCAGAGCATGGTCTGGATTTGATTGTAGTCGATTACCTGCAGCTGATGCAGGGCAGCGGCAAGCGCAATTATTCCGGCGACCGTCAGCAGGAGGTTTCGGAAATTTCCCGCTCGCTGAAGGCCTTGGCGCGTGAGCTGGATGTGCCGGTACTGGCGCTGTCACAGCTGAGCCGTAGTGTTGAATCACGTCAGGTTAAGCGTCCCATGCTCAGTGACCTGCGTGAATCCGGTTCTCTGGAGCAGGATGCGGATATCGTAGCATTCCTGTACCGCGAGGATTACTACAATCCGGAAACGGAAAACAAGCATACCGAGCTGATTATTGCTAAGCATCGTAACGGTCCGGTAGATACCGTTAATCTGTTCTTCCAAAAGCAGTTCACCAAGTTTGTCGGCTTTACGAAGCGCGAAAGCTGAGAAAAAAATACAGCGACATAATAAAAGTCCCGGGATTTTAACATCTCGGGACTTTTTGAGTATTGCATGGAGCATTGCCTGATGGGTGTTAAAAGCGTGAAATTTATTCTCTTGGCAAAAGATTTTTTCTGATAAGTGTAAAAAAGCTTACAAGGAAGCTGCGAAGAAAAACCGAATATTTTACCTAAAATCAACAAAAAATGTTCATAAAGCTTGCGATAAGACGCGGAAAATGATATGATATTTATGCAACAAAGTGTAGTGAAGAATCTGAAGGTAATATCTGTGGCTTTCAGATGTTTTTTCATGAATAAAATTGTCTTGGGAGGCATACAAAAATGATTGATCGTTATACTCATCCTGAAATGGGTAATATCTGGACACTCGAAAATGAATTCCGTACCATGCTGAAGGTAGAAATTCTGGCTTGCGAGGCTATGAACAAACTGGGCATTGTGCCTGACGAAGCGCTGAAGGATATTCAGACGAAGGCTGACTTCCGTCTGGACCGCATTAAGGAAATTGAAGCAGTTACCAACCATGATGTTATTGCTTTCCTGACTAATGTGGCTGAGTATGTAGGCGATGCGTCCAAATACATTCACAAAGGCCTGACCTCCAGCGACGTAAAGGATACTGCACTGTGCTACATGACCGTACAATCCGCAGACCTGATTATGCGTCATCTGGTAAACTTCCATGAAATTCTGCGCCGTCGTGCTGCTGAATTCAAATATACCGTTATGATCGGCCGTACTCACGGTATCCACGCAGAACCGATGACCTTCGGTATGAAATTCCTGCTGTGGTCCGCTGAAATCGAGCGTAACATCGAACGTCTGAAACAAGCGCGTGAAATGATGGCAGTCGGCAAGCTGTCCGGTGCTGTAGGCACTTACTCCAACATTGATCCGTTTGTTGAAAAATATGTCTGCGAAAAGCTGGAGCTCACTCCGGTACGCCTGGCAACCCAGGTTATCCAACGTGACCGTCATGCACATTTCATGACTACTCTGGCAATCATCGGTTCCTCTCTGGATAAGATGGCAACCGAAATCCGTAACCTGCAACGTACCGATATCCGTGAAGCTGAAGAATATTTTGCACCCGGCCAAAAGGGTTCTTCCGCTATGCCGCACAAACGTAATCCTATCACCTGTGAAAAGGTTTCCGGTATGGCTCGCCTGCTGCGCGGCTATGCAGTAGCAGCTCTGGAGGATGTAACCCTGTGGCATGAACGCGATATCTCCCATTCTTCCGTAGAACGCGTTATTCTGCCGGACGCAACTATTGCTCTGGACCATATGCTGCGTAAATTCTCCAACATCATCGACAAGCTGCTGGTATATCCCGATGCAATGATTGCCAACATGAACAAAACCGGCGGTCTGATTTTCAGCCAAAACCTGCTGATTGCTCTGGTTACCAAAGGTGTACTGCGTGAGGACGCTTACAAATGGGTACAACGCAACGCTATGGCACGTTGGCTGCAAGGCGCTGACTTCAAGACCAACGTTGAAGCTGACCCGGATATCAAAAAATATCTGACCGACGAAGAGGTTGAGCATTGCTTCGATCCGAAACCGATGCTGCGCCACGTTGATGAGATTTTTGCTAGATTTGGTTTATAATTTTGATAAGGAGTGACTGCTAATGTCATCTGTTGTAGTTTTAGGCGCCCAATGGGGCGATGAGGGTAAAGGTAAAATTGTTGACTATTTGGCGCAAAAGGCTGACGCTGTAGTTCGTTACAGCGGCGGCTCCAATGCAGGCCATACCGTTGTAGTTAACAACATTAATTATAAGCTGCGTCTGCTGCCCTCCGGCGTACTGTTTAATGATAAGACTAACGTTCTGGGCAATGGCGTTGTAATCAACCCCGGCGTTGTGCTGGCTGAAATCGCCGGCATGAAGGAAAAGGGCATTGATTGCAGCAATCTGGTTATCTCTGACCGTGCACACGTTGTTCTGCCGTATCATCAACGTCTTGATGAGCTGCAGGAGGAAGCACTGGGCAATCACAAAATCGGCACCACCAAAGGCGGCATCGGCCCCTGCTACATGGATAAGGTTGCTCGCGTAGGCATCCGTATCTGCGATCTGATGGAGCCCGAAACCTTTGCTGATAAGCTGAAGGTTAACCTGGAAGCAAAAAATGCTATTATCACCAAAATTTACGGTGCAGAACCGTTTGACTATGATACCGTACTGAAGGAATATCTGGCTTATGCAGAAGAGCTGCGTCCGTACGTTGCCGATACCGGCGTTGTTATGGATGAGCTGTTCAGCGCCGGCAAAAACGTTCTGTTTGAAGGCGCACAGGCTACCTTCCTCGATATCGACCATGGTACCTATCCGTATGTTACCAGCTCCAACCCGACTGCAGGTAATGCCTGCACCGGCAGTGGCGTAGGTCCCCGCTTCATCGACCATGTTGTCGGTGTAGTTAAGGCTTATACCACCCGCGTTGGTGAAGGCCCCTTCATCACCGAGCTGCTGGATACCGACGGCCCCGGCAACCAAATCCGCGAAACCGGCCATGAATACGGCACCGTAACCGGTCGTCCGCGTCGCTGCGGCTGGCTGGATGCTTTCATGCTGCGTTACAGCGCACGCCTGAACAGCCTGGATTATCTGGCAATTACCCGTCTGGATATCCTCGACCAAATGCCGAAGATTAAAATGTGCGTTGGCTACAAGATTGGCGATGAGGTTCTCAAACGCATTCCTGCAAGCCTGAACGTTCTGGCTAAGGTTGAGCCGATTTTCGAAGAGTTCGACGGTTGGATGACCGATATCAGCGGCATCCGCAACTATGACGAGCTGCCGGAAAATGCTAAGAAATATCTGGCTAAAATCAGCGAGGTATCCGGTGTTGAGCTGGGTATTATCTCCGTTGGTCCTAACCGTGAGCAGACTATCGTTCTGAAAGAGCTGCTGTAAGCTTAGGCTGCTGAAAAAACAGCAAAAATATTTAAAAAAGTACTTGACTTTCCTTGTGTTAGTCTGTATACTATTAATGTTGCTAATTTATGGCGACAAATGATTCACTAGCTCAGTTGGTAGAGCACCTGACTTTTAATCAGGGTGTCCCGAGTTCGAGTCTCGGGTGGATCACCAACGAAAATATGCCGTTCTTCGAAAGAAGAACGGCTTTTTTGTATTTGCGGGTACAAATTCTGGCAAAACAGAATATAGTCCCGAAAATTTCCTCCTTGCTAATCAATTCCTGCGGTAGTAATATGTAAGTGATAAGCAAAAATTTTACAGACTTTTTCGGAGGTGCTTTGATGAAAATAGTAGTTATGGAGCCGTTAGGCGTAAAGATGGAACAGATAAATGCACTGGCAGCGCCGTTGCAGGCTGCAGGCCATGATTTCGTTTATTATACCGCAAAAGAAACCAACCAGACGAAGCTGCTGGCGCGCGTGCAGGATGCAGATATTATCATGCTGGCCAACCAGCCGCTGAGTGCGGAGATTATCAACGCCTGCCCTAATTTGAAAATGCTGTCCGTGGCCTTTACCGGCGTAGACCATATTGCGCTGGCTGCCTGCCGTGAGCGCGAAATTTTAGTGTGCAATGCCGCAGGCTATTCCACCAATGCGGTAGCAGAGCTGACCTTCGGTTTGGCTATCAGCGTTATCCGCAACATCGTCCCCTGTGATGCACGCTGCCGTCAGGCAGGAACGAAGGATGGCCTGGTAGGCTTTGAGCTTTTTGGCAAAACCTTCGGCGTAGTCGGCACCGGTGCGATTGGCAGCAGAGTGGCGAAGATTGCTGCTGCCTTCGGCTGCAAGGTGCTGGCCTACAGCCGTACTCCGAAGGCAGAGCTGCAGGCTGACGGTGTAAGCTATGTAAGTCTGGATGAGCTTTTGGCTGCCAGCGATTTTGTCAGTCTGCATGTGCCGCTGACGGACGCAACCCGCGGACTGATTAACGCTGAGGCTATTGCCAAGATGAAGCCGACGGCCGTACTGCTGAATACTGCGCGCGGTCCTGTTGTGGACAGCGAGGCGCTGGCACAGGCGCTGAACGAAGGCCGCCTTGCCGGCGCAGGCATTGATGTGTTTGAGGGCGAGCCGCCGATTGCACCGGAGCATCCTCTGTGCCATGCAAAGAACACCGTGCTGACACCGCACGTGGCTTTCGCCAGCGCCGAAGCACTGGCTGCACGTGCCGATATCGTTTTTGCCAACATCGAAAAATGGCTGGCAGGAGCACCGCAGAACGTAATTAAGTAAAAACACTATGAAAAGGCTCAATAATTTATATTATTCCAAGAGAATAAAAGAGCTTTTGGCAGAGTTGCAGACAGCGGGAACAACGCTGGTTGTTGCTCCCATGGGCTACGGCAAAACACTGGCAGTGCAGTACTTTTTGCAGGAGCAGGAGCGCTGCGGCAAAAAGGTACTGCGCCAGAGTATTTACGGCGCCGGTGCCGAGGCCTTCTGGCAGGGAGTGTGCCACAGCTGGCAAAATACGGAGCTGGGCGCTGCGCTGCTGCAGCAGTCTTTACCTGCCGATGCCAATGCAAGAACGCTGGTACTGGAGCTGTTTCGTCAGCTGCTGCCGCAGGAGCCTGTCTATTGGTTTATAGATGATTTACATCTGTTGGAGAGCAGCGAGGCAATTGACTTTCTCTTTGCTCTGAGCAAGGCAGGCTTTGCTGATTTGCATCTGCTGCTGGTAAGCAGAGGGCAGATTTTTGACGGCAGCCGTCTGCTGGAGCTGGGACGTAAGGTCTTTTGCCTTGATAAGCATGACCTGGCGCTGCAGCGTGACGAGCTGGCGGAATACAGCAGCAGATGCGGACTGCAGCTTACAACGCAGCAGCTGGATGCTTTGCATGAGGCTTGCGAGGGCTGGTTTTCCGTTACCTATCTTAACTTTTTGAATTACGACAGGTATCAGCGCTTTTGCCTTGATACAGGCAGCGTTTATGAGATGATAGCCAATGTACTGCTGCGGCCGCTGCCGCCGGAGCAGCAGCGCTTGCTGCTGCTTATGGGGCAGCCGGAGGAATTTACTCCGGAGCATGTGGCCTATGCCTACGGCAAAAGCTGCAGAGAGTCTGTAAGCAGACTGCTGGAATGCAACGCCTTTATTATCAGGCTGGCCAACGGCAGACTGCGCTGTCACCATATGCTGAAGCAGGCAACGCGCCATGCCTTCGGCCTGCTGCCGGAGGCTGAGCAGCAAAGGTACTTCCGTCGTTTGGGACAATGGTACGCACAGCAGAGGGAGTACGAGGAAGCGTTGGACTGGCTGTACCGCGGCCGTGATTTTGACGGTCTGCTGGCCGCAGTGCAGCAGCTGCGCGACTGGTCGATGCGCCCGCAGCACAGGCAGCATCTTTTCGACTGGCTGCGCGAATGTCCGCCGGAAATATTGTGGCAGTATCCGCAGGCGGTGCTGATAATTATGCGCCGCATGTTTTCGCTGAATATGGTACCGGAAATGCTGCAGGTCAAGGAATGGTATGTGACGGCGCTGGAGCGCAACACTGCCCTCAGCCAACGTGAACGTGATAATTATTACGGCGAGCTGGAGGTTATTCTGAGCTTTTTGGCCTTCAACAGCATTACCGGTATGAGCGAGCATCACCGGCGTGCCTACAAGCTGCTGAGCGGCGCTCCGCAGACGCTCAGCAAGCAGGGCATCTGGACCTTCGGCGCTCCCAGTGTTCTGGGGCTGTATTTGCGCACGGGCTGCAGTCTGCGGCAGACGGTGGAGGATATGCAGGAGTGTATGCCGCCGTACTATCTGCTGAGCGGCTGGCACGGTGCCGGTGCCGCCGAGCTGACGGAGGCGGAAGCACTTTTGCTGCAGGGACGCATTGACGAAATGGATATGCCTCTGCAGAAGGCGTATTATCAGGCGGAAAAGCATGGGCAGGATTGCATTACTATCTGCTGTGATTTTCTGGAGATGCAGCGCGATCTTTTCCGCGGCGTTTACAGCAGTAAGGCAGAGGCGTACAGCCGCAATCAGTGGCAGCTGCAGCCCTGGAAGCAGAGCATGCTGCTGAATACTGCCGATATGTGCGCCGGCTTTTACTATGCATTGCTGGGCAAGCCGGAATATATCCCAAGCTGGCTGACGAACGGAAACGGACAGCAGCCTTCGGTGCTTTATCCTGCGCGTCCCTGCCGCAACTATATCAGCGCCCAGTGTCTGCTGGCACAAGGGCAGTATACGGAGCTTTTGGTGCGCTGGTCCGACTGGGAGCAGGAATGCCGTCCCTACAGTAATTTTTTGTGCCTGCTGTATTTGCAGGTGCAAAGAGCGGCAGCCTTTGCCGGCAGAGGCGATGTAACGAGCTGCCGCGCTTCGCTGAAGCAGGCGCTGGCGATGGCTGAGGCGGATAAGCTTGTGCTGCCGTTGGCACAGAACATAGCGCTGCTGCGTCCTTATCTGGAGCAGGAGCTGCAAGGTGAATTTTCAGTAGCGGCGGCAGCGGCGCTGCACCTGGGGCAGCAGCTGGAAGCGGGCCGGGGACAGATTATGTCCGCACGCTTTGCCGAAGCAGGCCTGCAGGAGCTAACGGAGCAGGAGCTGCAGATAGCGCAGCTGGCGGCGGCACGCCATACGAACAGGGAGATTGCGCAAAGATTGTCGCTGTCGGAGGGGACGATTAAGCAATATCTCAATAAAATTTTTGCCAAGCTGCAGATTGATGCAGCGGCCAAAAATAAAAGACATCAGCTGGAGCGCTTTTTCTCCAACTCTTAACTAAAGGTTACTTATAGTTAATATTGACCCGGTATATACTGTAAATGAAGAAGTATATGCCGGGTCTTTTTATATCCGGCGGTTAGGAGGCGGAAAAATGAAACGGCTGAAGGTTGCGCTCGGGGCGTGCCTGGCAATGCTCGTGGCTTTTACGGCATTGGCGTGGGCGGCGACGCAGTACAAAACAACTATTAAGGTAAATGGTACCAAGCTGAATGTGCAGCGCTATGTAGAGGGCAAGGGACCTATGAAGGATAAGGCGGTGCTGCTCAACAAGGATAATAAGGTTGTTGTGCGCTGGAAGCAGCGCGAGCTGAAAAAATGGTACTATGACGGTGATAAATATTTCCGCTTTGTACCCTACAGCTATGATATGAAAAACCTGAAGCCGGGCAGATATCGCTTGGTAACGACCAGCAGCTTCGGCAAGGGCGGTGCGGTTAAAAAGACAGTCAACATCAGCTACAAGCCGCAGAGCAAGATGCAGTTCCGTGCGTCCAAGATTATCCGCAAGGGTAACGGCGATGTTTACCAGCGCCTGTATTTCAAAAAGAATAATTCTACGGGCAAGACCTGCTATGCCCAGATTTTCAATAAAAACAACAAGCTGGTTTACAGCACGAAATATAAGGCAAGAAACGCCAATCAGGATTTTGCCTTCAGCTGGAACGGCTGGGCGAGCGGCAACAGCGGCAAAAAATGTGCTAAGGGCGTATATACCGTGAAGTATTGGATGGATGGCGTTAATCCCAAAACTGCCAGGTTCCGTCTGAGCATTTGAGGAGGGGAGCATAATGAAAGAAAAAATGATGCGTATTATCGTAGCTGTTATGCTTGCCCTGCTGCTTTGCAGTCTGACGCTGCAGGCAGGCGCCGCCACCAAAAATGACTGGAAGAATACGGCAGGCTGCTATGTGTGGACCGAAAGCAGCCAGTATAATAACGGCGTGCTGAATATCAAGCCCTTGGGCGATGATAAATACCTTTATGAGCTGAAGGTTATGCGTGGCAGCGAGGAAGAGGACAGTGCGGAGGATTTCGTTACTGCCGGTGTTTTTGAAATTAATGAAGATGGCGACGGTATTGCCGAGGTAGATTACCAAAATAATGATACGGTAGAGCTGCGCTTCGTACTGAAGGACAAGAGCATTACCGCCTATCAGGACGGACCGCTGCCGCTTGATGTTCAGGGTGAATACAGATTTAACGAGGACAGCTTTGATGTATCCGAGGCTGCTGCCGCCGCGCTGCTTGCCGGCCTGCCGGAAAAGCAGACGGGCTTGCCGGAGGATGTTGATGATTATAAGTTGCTATATGCGGAGGAGCCCGTGGACGGCTGGTTCTACCAGCTGACGGCTCTGGATGATGAGGGCGAGGTTATTGCCAAATTTTTGGTAGCTGCCGATTTGAGCGCTGTGTACCGCAACGATAAAGAGGATGAGGTAAACCTTATTTACGGTGACCCAATCAATATGCTGGCTGCCAAAAGAGCACCGCTTGTAGAAGAGGATGAGCTGGAAGGCCCTGCAATCGAAAGCGGCGAGCTGGAGGGCGACGAGGATGCGCCCGACCTGCCTGCAACCGCAGCATCCGAGCTTAGCCCGCTGGTGACGGTGGCTCCGGAGGAGGCCAGCCTGAAGGTGGGCGAGCGTACACGCATAGTTGCTTCGCTGCCGGGCTGCGTAGGCTACAATGTAACTGATTTGCGTTCCTCTAATAGTGATATAGTGAAGGTGGACGGCGATGTGCAGCTTTTGGCTGTGAAGCCGGGAACTGCGACGATTAGCGGCAAGCTGCTGCTGGAAAAGGGCGAAAAGGCCTTTATGACGCAGATTACTGCCTATGAGCCGAAGCTGGAGGCTCCGAATCTGCCGGCGCACTTGGGAATAGACGAGGCGCTGAAGCTGGAGTCCTACGTTGTGGGCGAGGCTGACGGCGTGACACCGGAGTGGAGCGTGAGCGATGAAAAAATTGCCGTGATTGAAGATGGCAAGCTGATCGGTAAGGCTGACGGCGTTGTTACCGTTACGGCAGTCCACGGCGAGATGAAGAGCCAGTGGCCGGTGGCTGTGGGCACGGCAGAGCTGCCCGCTGCCGAGGATGAGGAAGAAAATGAGGATGACGATGACGGCTTTGGCCTGCTGACGATTATCGGCGGCGTAATTATCATCGGTGGCGCTGCCTTCTTCTTCTTGCGCAGAAAACGCAAATGATAAGCTGATGCTGTAAAGCGTTATGCTTACCGAAAAAATAATATGAAGCATCGGAGGCTGAGCTGTGCCAGCCTCCTTGGTGCGCCTGCGGCGATACTATTTTTTGTGACGCAGGCGTATTTTTTTGTGTGCGGGTATATGCTGTTACGTCCGTTTTTGCCTGCCCAAGCGTCCTTGCCGTTGCCTGCAGGCGCGGAAAATCACAGTTATTTTACACTCTGACAATGTTTCACAAAATCTCTGTAAAAAAAGTAACAAAAAGTTTTCAGTTGGACGTTACAAATGGCGAAAAATCTAGTATAATAATATTAAAGTGTACTATACTTTACAAAATCTCTGAGATCTCAAACTGGCGCCAAATCAATCAAAGTAAAATGAGGTAGAATAGTAGAAATGGTTTTTGATTCATACGAAACACCAGTTTTCAGACCTCCAAGTGAGGCACGCAGCTTTATTTTGCGCGTTACGCGCGGCTGCGCACATAATAAATGCACCTACTGCAACATGTACAGAGGTGTTCCCTTTCAGATTTTAAAGGATGAAGAAATTTCCCGTCAGATTGCACTGGCGGCCCATTACGGCAAGAACAAGGTGCGCCGCGTCTTTTTGGCGGACGGCGATGCTTTGGTGCTGCCGACGGCCAAGCTGCTGAAGATTCTGCAGGTACTGCGCGAGCAGTTTCCGCATCTGCAGCGCGTTGCCAGCTATGCTGCGCCCAAGGATATCCTGCGCAAGAGCGAGGAGGAGCTGCGCCAGCTGAAGGAAGCAGGCCTGAAGCTTTTGTATTACGGCATGGAAACAGGCGACGACGCTACGCTGAAGGCTGTCAACAAGGGTGTTGACGGCGAACAGGCGGTAGAAGCGGGACGCAGAGTTACCGCCAGCGGTATGAAGCTTTCTATGATGATTATTCTGGGTCTGGCAGGTGCGGAGGGCAGCGAACGCCACGCACTGGCAACTGCTAAGGCGATTAATATTATCAAGCCGACGCATTTGAGCGCGCTCTGCCTGATGCTGTACCGCGGCAGCGAGCTGCTGGAGCAGTACGAGGCAGGCAAATTCAATCCGCTTTCACCGGCAGGACTGATGCGCGAGCTGAAGCTGATAATAGAAAATATAGATTTACCTGCGGACAGGCACTGCCTTTTCCGCAGCAACCATGTATCGAATTACGTTCAGCTGGCAGCAACGCTGCCGCATGACAAGCAGCGTCTGCTGCGCGATATTGATTACAGTATTGCTCAGCTGAGCAAGCTGAAAAGCTGGGACGTATATAACTACAATTAATTTTTAATTTTGCATTTGAGCGGGGCTGATGAAGATGAAAAAGAAGCTGGCTTCTGTGCTGACCGTAATCATGCTGGCCTGCAGCCTGCCTTGGCAGGCACAGGCTGCAGCGCCTATTGTCAGCAACAAACCGCATAAGGCACCGGTGGCAACGCCGCCGGCCGTAAGCAAGGCGCAGCCTGTGAGGGCGGTGCCGGAGCCTGCTGCCGTCAAAGCTGATACCGCAGCCAAGCCTGCTACCGAAGTGAAGGCGCCCAAGCAGGCGAAGCCTGAAAAAAAGGCGAAGAAAACCGCAAAGAAAAAGTCTAAAAAAACGAAGGAAAAGCAGTCAAAGGTGCAGGTGCAGCAAAGCAACTGGCGCCTGAAGGTGGCACAGCAAAAGCTGCAGGTGCTGGGCTTCAGTGACGAGCGCCCCAGCGGACGCATGACAGAGGCTACCAGCAGCGCGCTGAAGAGCTTCCAGAAGCAGCACAAGCTGAAGGCGGATGGTGAGCTGAATGATGCAACCTATCATAAGCTGACCTGGGAGGCCTTTGCCAAGGAAGGCATCCCCAAGGTTAAGGGCAAGGAAATTGTAAGCCGTGCAGCCAAATACAAGGGTGTTCCCTATGTGTTCGGCGGAACCACGACCAAGGGCTTTGACTGCTCCGGTTACGTGCAGTATGTGTTTAAGGACTGCAAGGCCAAGCTGCCGCGCTTGGCAGACGAGCAGGCGTTACAGGGGATTTTTGTAACGCAGAAGCAGCTGCGGCCCGGCGATTTGGTATTTTTTACCACCTACGCCGCAGGCGCATCGCATGTGGGCATTTATGCCGGTGACGGACAATTTTGGAGTGCATCCTCGTCCAAGGGTGTAATGCTTTCGTCGTTGAAGGACGATTACTGGAAACAACGCTATTATGGAGCACGCCGGGTGTTGATTACGAACGGCGAGGTTTATAAATAAAAGTTCTGCTGACGGCAGCCGACTGCCGGACAGCTGGGGAGGGTATAAAACATGATTCGTGAGAGAAGAAATAAGGATAAGCTGGCTGCTTATTACAGAAAGTTTATGGAAGAGGGCATTGTTGACCCCAACGTGCATCCGTGGGTTGCCGACAGCTGGCAGCGTTGCCGTGCTATGCATCTGCCGCACGAAACCATGCCCAAAATCAACAAGCTGAGCCGCGAGGAAATTATCGCGCACCAAAAGACGCATGAGTTCATCGTAAAATATGTTGACGGTCTTTATGAGCAAAGCAAGCAGCATTTCAATATCCATAACCTGAGCATGCTGCTGATTGACGAAAACGGTTATGTAATCAAAAACTATGCTATGCCGTTCTTCCAACGCATTATCGAGGATATTCAGGGTATGCGCGTGCTGGAGGAGGATGTTGGCACCTCCAGCATCAGCATTGCGCGCGAGCATAACGTGCCCTTTTTGATGTTCGGTCCGGAAATGTGGATTAAGGACAGCCATTCCGGCGATGCCTGCAGTGCGCCTATCTGCGTAAACGGCAAAATCCGCTATATTATTTCCTTCTTTTCCTTGGATCAGAATGATTTGCCCTATGATTTGCTTTTGAGCCTGCTGATGACGATGAAATATTCCATCGAACAGCACCTGAACATGCTGGAGGCATGGAGCATCAACCGCATTATGATGGAGCAGCTGCCGGTAACCGTTTACTGGCTGGGCAAGGACGGCAGCGTGAAATACTGCAACGAAAACGGCCGCAAGCGTCTGGAAGGACATGAGCGTCTGGAGGACGTGTTCCTGAACTACGAGCATATTCCTATCAAAAAAGCGCTGCATGGCGTGGCAACACAGCGTCGTGAAATCACTTGGATTACCCAAGACAGAACCTTTGAGGATATTACCACTGTTATGCCTATTAAGGTTGGTAGCGAGGTAGAAAGTGCTTTGGTGCTTTCCATGTCCATTGAGGATTTGAAAACAACCATTGCCCATGCAACCGGTTACAGCAGCCGTTACAGCCTGTACAGCATGGTTGGTGAAACCAGCGAATTTTTGGCGCTGCAGCATAAGGCAAGCCGCGTTGCCCGCACCGACCACAACATCCTGCTGCAGGGTGAGCCCGGTACCGGCAAGCAGCGTTTGGCACACGGCATTCATCAGGCCAGCCCCCGCGCTGCCGCTCCGCTGATTGCGGTAAAATGCCACAACGCATCTATGGCAGAGCTGGAGGCCGAATTCTTCGGTACAAATGAGGACGGACAGCAGTCCGCAGGCAAGCTGGAGCTTGCTATCGGCGGTACGCTGTTCCTTGATGAGGTAGAAAAGTTGCCGCTCGAAATGGGCGACAAGCTGGCTGATGCACTGACGCACGGTCTGCCTGCAACGGAAAAGGGCGGCAAGCCGCGTATGTTTGACGTGCGCGTAATCGCTGCCTGCGATTCCAACCTCAAGCGCTTGGCAGATAAGGGCCTGTTCTCCCGTAATTTGTATGAGCTGGTGCTGGATACCACCATGCGCGTGCCGCCTCTGCGTGAGCGCGTGAAGGATATCGAGGTTATCGCTTCGCATATTCTGGTGGAAATGTCCGCTCAGCATAACCTGCCGCAAAAACGCCTTTCTCCCGAGGCTGTTTCCCTGCTGCTGTCCTGCAGCTGGCCGGGTAACATCAAGCAGCTGCAGGGTGTTATCGAGCAGGCCTTCTTCCACACTCCCGGCAGCATCATCGAAGCAGAAAATATTAAGCTGCCCGGTGACAAAACCTTGGAGCGCTCCTGGAAGTATGACAAGGAAGCCTTTATTGCAGCCTGGAAATCCGCCGGCGGCAATATCAGTAAGCTGGCAACAATGCTTGATGTCAGCCGCGTAACCCTGTACCGTTATCTGAAGAAGTACGGCTTGGGACCGAAAGCAAAATAAAATTTATCATGATTGCCCCTGAAGCAGGCTTGTCCTGCTTCGGGGGCTTTTGCGTTTTGGCGGCGAGTTTGGCGCTGCGAGGCAAGTTTAGAAGAGAAAAATGCAACATGTTGCAAAAATCTCTTGCAAAAATGGTATTGAGGGTGAATATTAGGAAGAAAAAGGCGAATTTAGAAGAGAAAAGTGCAGCATGTTGCAAAAATCTCTTGTAGAAACAGTATTGATAGTGAATATTAGGAAGAAAAAGGCGAATTTAGAAGAGAAAAATGCAGCATGTTGCAAAAATCTCTTGCAGAAATGGCGTTGAGATTGAATACGGGGAGAAAAAAGGCTATAATAGAAGAGAAAAATGCAACATGTTGCAAAAATCTCTTCTAAAGAAGGTGAGCTAATGGAAATACGCAGAGATTTTTATTTGGACAAGCTGATAAAACGCAAGCATAACGGGTTGATTAAAATTATTACAGGTATTCGCAGATGCGGTAAATCCTATCTGCTGAACACTATATTTTATCAGCATCTGCTTTCATGCGGTATAGATGATGCGCATATTATCTGTTTTGCTTTCGACTCCGCCGATGATTTGCAAAAGATAGGTGAAAGTCTTATTGCCATGGAAAAGGAAAAGCGTGGCGTAAATCCGGAAAAGTTTATGGCTTATGTTAACAGCAGGATTGCTGATGAGGGTATGTATTATCTGCTGCTCGATGAGGTGCAGGAAATGGATTGCTTCGAAGCTGTGCTTAACGGGTATTTGCGCAAGGCGAATATGGATGTATATGTTACCGGCAGTAATGCTAAATTTCTTTCCAAGGATATTATTACGGAATTTGCCGGACGCGGCGATGAGATGCATATGTATCCGCTTAGCTTTGCCGAATTTATGAGTGTTTATCCCGGCGATAAGTATATGGGCTTGGCGGAATATATGCTTTACGGAGGAATTCCGGTAGTTGTGCTGCGTGAAGGGACTGCCGAAAAGGCTGCCGCTTTGCAGAATTTGTTGAGTGAAATTTATTTGAGTGATATTTATAAGCGCAACCGTATCCGTAATAAGGGAGAAATGGAGGATTTACTTAATATACTGGCTTCGGCCATTGGCTCTTTAACTAATTATGAAAAGCTGAAAAATACCTTTAAAAGTGTCAAAAAATCCAAAATTACTTCTACCACTATTAAAAAGTATCTGGATTGCCTGGAAGATTCCTTTTTAATTGAAGCGGCTTCGCGCTATGATGTAAAGGGCAAGGCCTATATTGATACTCCGAAGAAATATTATTTTTCTGATCTGGGGTTGCGTAATGCGCGCATTAATTTCCGGCAGTTTGAACAAACTCATTCTATGGAAAATGTAATCTACAATGAGCTTTGCATGCGTGGGTACAGCGTTGATGTGGGTGTAGTGCCTATTGCCGTGAGAGATGACAGCGGTAATGTAGTAAGAAAACAGCTGGAGGTTGATTTTGTCTGCAATATGAGCTCAGTAAGGTACTATATACAGTCTGCATATTCCTTGCCGGATGAGATGAAACGTGCGCAGGAGGTACGCCCCTTGAAAAATATTGATGATACCTTCAAAAAAATTATCATTACCAAGGATATTGTCCCGGCCTATTATGATGAATACGGAATTCTTACCGTGAACATATATGATTTTTTACTTGATTGTGATAGCTTAGAAAAATAAAGCAGTTCGTTTTGGCATTTCAGTTTGATTGCCTTAGAAGCAGGTTTGTCCTGCTCTGGGGGCTTTTGCGTTTTTTGCATTTTTGGCGCTGCGAGGCGAGTTTAGAAGAGAAAAGTGCAACATGTTGCAAAAATCTCTTGCAGGAAAATACTTGTAAGGTTGAGTGATAGTTTACCAAAGCTGATTAATAAAATTGTTCAAAAATATTTTGCGAAAAACAGCCTGAGAAAAACAGGGAAACATCAGTCTGTATGTGCTTTACAAGGATCTTAATGTACTTTTTGGAAAATAAGCGAGTTAAACTATTAGTACAAGTTTGCCTCTTGCACGAAAAAAATGAAAGTGCTATAATAAAAACGAATTATAATTGTTAACCGGAGTAAAGGAGCCTCAAGTGTACTTGAAGCTGTTTTGCGAAGGTTTGTTGCCAGTGCTGCTGCAAGACCGCGGGACTGAAAAACAGTAATATCGGCGCAGGATAATTAATACAATAGTTGTTTAACTTGTTCCCACACGCAGCGAGTGCTGCGTACATTATATAAAATATACTTATATGGGAGGAATTTTTGATGAACAAAATTTTTAAAGTAGTTTGGAGCGAAGCACGCAACGCTTATGTTGTTGTCTCCGAAATCGCAAAAAATCATGGCAGTAAAAGCTGCTCTACCAAAAAGCTGTTGACAATGCTGATTGCAACAGGTGTTATGACCTGTGCAAGCATGGCTCCGGCGATGGCTGCTCCGGCATCGGATGTAAATGCAAACTCCATTCAAACCAATGTACTGAATTCCAAATACAATCTGTCCGTAGGTACTATGGCAGAAAACGGAATTATGCCGTTCTTTGTAAACAGCAACGGTGCATTCTATGCAGCCAGCGGCAAATTGGTTGTAGATAAAGACGGCAACGTAACCGCAGGCAAGACCTCCATCAGCGATGAAGGCGTAAAAGTTGGCGACAAGACCTATATCAGCGATAAGGGCCTGAATGCAAACGGCCAGAATATTACCAACGTAGCAGACGGTAAGGTAGAAAAAGATTCCAAGGATGCTATCAACGGCGGTCAGTTGCATCAAGCAAAAGCTGATATTAACAACCGCATCGATGGTGTTGAAAATCAGGTTGTAAGCAACACCAACCGTATCAACCAACTGGGCAGCCGTGTGAATAAGGTTGGCGCAGGCGCAGCAGCTCTGGCAGCACTGCATCCGATGGACTTTGATCCGGACGACAAACTGACCTTCTCCGCAGGCTACGGCAACTACGGCGGTGAAAACGCTGCTGCAATCGGCGCTTACTACCGTCCGGACGAAAAGGTAATGTTCAGTGTTGGCGGTACCGTAGGCAACGGTGAAAATATGGTTAACGCAGGCGTATCCTTCTCCCTGGATCGCACCAACCATGTAAGCAACAGCCGTACCGCAATGGCTCGCGAAATCCTTGACCTGCGTGCTGAGGTTACCGAGCTGAAGGCTATGGTTGCTAAAGGCGGCTTAGGCTCCATCGCAGAAGATAAGATGAAGATCTTCCCGGATGTTGCTGAAAACCACTGGGCATATGAATACGTTGGCAAGCTGGCAGCTGCAGGCATCATCGAAGGCTATCCTGATGGCAACTTTTCTGGTGACCGCATGATGAGCCGTTACGAATTTGCTGCAATGCTCTACCGTGCAATGCAGAAGGGCGCTCAGCTCGACAGCAAGATTATCAACGAGTTCGCTCCTGAAATGGGCCGCATCCGTGTTGACCGCATCAGCGGCGAAGACGGTGACCGCGACAAGATTGAGCGTGTACGCGTAAATGCTGTTAAAGGCGAACGCGACCATTACGGCAACAAGATTGCTAAAGCTGAAGCCAAAGCTAAATAAGCTTTTTCCGCTCATTAAGTAAGCTTCAAAAAATAATATTGTGTTCAACAACCCCCGCTCCTGTCGGCTTAGCCGACTAGGGCGGGGGTTTTGTTATGCCCAAGCAGTAGTGCGGTGCTTTGCTCTATGGATAAAAAACTACTGAATGCATAGCGTATAAAGTTTTGTTTATAAAAGAAATATGCATTTATACATACTGCTTGGAGCTTAGCGATGCAAAACGAAAAGTATACAGGAAATAAAGTAACTAAAAAAACATTACATTTTTTGAAATATCGCAAGAAAAACCGTTTTTTAAACTCTCAGTGCAAGTGATAAGGTTGAAAAATAAAGATAAAAGTGCTAAAATAAAAGTACAGGGAAACGTCAGAAAATTGCATATAATCTTTTATTAAAGTGCTATAAGCTTTTATTACTAATGCATTAATAAAAAGTTAGTATAGAAATTTACCTGACAATATACATAATTGCAAATATTAAAATTATATATAAAAGCACCTTGGCGGTATGGTTGTTGCTATAAATACTTAACTTGTTTCCTTACGTGCTCTAAGCCACGCTTTAATATAGCTATTCATTTTTTTTGAGTATGTTAGGAGGAGTGTTTTTATGAACAAGGTATTTAAGGTTATCTGGAGTGAAGCGCGTAATGCTTATGTAGTTGTTTCCGAAATGGCTAAAAGCCATGGAACCAAAAGCTGCTCCACTAAAAAACTGTTGGCAATGCTGATTGCTACAGGTGTAATGACCTGTGCAAGCGTAGTACCGGTTATTGCTGCTAATCCGGCACCGACAGATACAAAGATTGAAGTTGGCAGTGGCGCAAGTGTTAAAGGATCTGAAGGTGTTGCTATTGGTAAAAATAGTGAAGCCAGTGAAGCTGGTTGGGCAACTGCTATTGGTGGTGATGCTAAGGCAACTGGCGCTTATAGTGTAGCATTAGGTAATTCTGCAAAAGCTAAAGAACTTCAAACTATTGCTATTGGTAATGATAGTGAAAGCAGTGGCGGAAGTTCTGTAGCTGTTGGCACCAGAGCAAAAGCAAGTGGAGGTGCTAGTATTGCTATTAGTCAGGATGCTAATGCCAGCGGAGAAGCAAGCATGGCATTTGGTATTTCGAGCATAGCCAGTGGTGGTCATACTATTGCTATTGGTAGCTTAGCTAATGCACTTGCAACTAATGCTGTTGCAATAGGCAGCCAAACTATAGCAGATAAAGATAACAGTGTTGCTATTGGTCCTAAAATCCAGCATATAGGTACTGCTGCAGCTGCTGTAGGCGCACAAGCAAATGCAACTGGTAATTACTCTGTGGCAATGGGCAATTTGGTAAATGTTGATGCTGATTGGAATAAAAACCATCCTGGAGAATGGAGAAATTCCGGTGATTTCTCTGTTGCTCTTGGTTCGCAATCTGGAGCGTGGGGTGCTGTTTCTACTGCTGTAGGTGCTCTTTCCAAAGCAGAAGGTGATTTTGCTAATGCAATTGGAAGTTATGCTAATGCAAGCGGTAATTATACAAATGCAATGGGTCTTTACAGTGCAGCGAGTGCTGATTATACTAATGCAATGGGTATTTACAGTGCAGCGAGTGCTGATTATGCCAATGCAATTGGCAGTTACGCTAAGGCAGACGTTGCGTACTCTGTTGCACTTGGTAGTGCCTCTGTTGCTGATAGAGAATCCGGTGTTATTGGCGCTTTTGCTCCTGAAGGTGCAGACAGCCTTACTTGGAGAGCCAACGGTGGTGCTGTATCTGTAGGTAGTGCCACTCTTACTCGTCAAATTACCAATGTAGCAGCAGGTACTGAAGCTACCGATGCTGTAAACGTAGCACAGCTACAAGAAGCAACCCAAAATACAGCCTGGCATCTTTTAGCTGAGGAGGAAATTACAAAAGATGTCAATAGCACAACTAAAATCAATCATGGTGATATTGTTCACTTCCGGGGTACTGATGATAATATTACCATAAGCAAAGAAGAAACTGAAGATGCTACTGTTATGCATGTTGCGTTGAGCAGGAATCTTGTGATTGACAGCGTTCAAGCAGGCGATTACTTCATGGATTCTTATAGGGGTATTGGCGTTGGCAGAGATGCTTACATCACCGAAGATGGCTTGAATGCTAACGATAAAGTAATTACCAACGTAGCTGCAGGCATTTATAATACTGATGCTGTAAATGTAGGCCAATTGAAAGAAGTTGAAGAGGTAGCTGCAAATGCAAATAAAGGCTGGAATCTTTCCACCAACGGTGTTGCAACCGAAGCAACCAATGTAGCTCCCGGCGAAATTGTTGATTTCAGCGGCGACAAGAACATCAGCGTAAGCAATGACAAGACTAAGGTTAAAGTTGAGCTGAACAAGGATCTGGTTGATATCGAAAGCATCAGCAATGGCGATGCTAAATTGACATTGGGCGGTCTTTCGAGCAAATTGACTAATGGTCAGGGCGCATCCGTAAAACTGTTTGGTGATGCAACCATTATCAATGGTAAAGTAAACGTATACAATGACGGTCGTATTGCAGGCGTTGCAGCAGGCATTAACGATACCGATGCAGTTAACGTAAGCCAACTGAAGAACAGCGCTTGGAAACTTGCTGCTAATGGTGTTCTGACCGAAGCAGAAGATGTAAAAGCCGGTGATTATGTTGACTTCAATGGTGACCAGAATGTCAGCGTAAGCAAGGATGCAAAAGACGGCGTTAAAACTGTTAAGGTTGAACTGAACAAAGATCTGGTTGGCATCGAAAGTATCAGCAATGGCGATGCTAAAATGGCATTGAATGGTGCAGCAGGAACTGCAGGTATGATTAACGGCAAGGGCGAATCTATCTACATGCAGGATGGCTATACCGTAATCAATAGTAAGGTTGCCTTCGATCAGAACGGTAAGATTCCCGGTGTAGCAGCAGGCGAAGCTGATACGGATGCTGTAAACGTAGGCCAACTGAAGAACAGCGCTTGGAAGCTTGCTGCTAATGGTGTTCTGACCGAAGCAGAAGATGTAAAAGCCGGTGATTATGTTGACTTCAATGGTGACCAGAATGTCAGCGTAAGCAAGGATGCAAAAGACGGCGTTAAAACTGTTAAGGTTGAACTGAACAAAGATCTGGTTGGCATCGAAAGTATCAGCAATGGCGATGCTAAAATGGCATTGAATGGTGCAGCAGGAACTGCAGGTATGATTAACGGCAAGGGCGAATCTATCTACATGCAGGATGGCTATACCGTAATCAATAGTAAGGTTGCCTTCGATCAGAACGGCAAGATTTCCGGTGTAGCAGCAGGTGCAATTACTGCTGATTCCACTGACGCTGTAAATGGCAGCCAGTTGCATGCAGTAGCAACCGAAGCGGGCAAACACAGCAAAGTGGTAAACGGCTCCAACATCAATGTTGAAGAATTTGATAACGATGGTCAAAAGATTTACAAGGTTAACCTGAACAAGGATATCATGCTTGGCGACCTGACCGGCAAATATGTAAACATCAGTGGTACTAATGGTACTATCGAAGCTACTGGCGCTATTGCAACCAAAGATCGTGTATATGCTGATAAGGGCGGCAAACTGGCAGATATCGACGTAACCGGCGACAAGATCTCTAACGGCGCTTCCTCCATCGTTATGGACGGCAGCAATGTTAAGGTTAACGATAAGGTTACTATTGATCAGAACGGCAAGATCAGCGGCGTAGCAGCAGGCGAAGTAAGCAAAACCTCTACTGACGCTATCAACGGCAGCCAACTGAATCAGACCAATGAGAATGTTGCAGCATTGGATAAACGCGTAACCCAGAACGAAGCAGATATCGCTCAAAACAAAGCAGACATTGCTCAAAATAAAGCAGATATCGCTACCAATAAAGCCGATATTGCTACTAACAAGGCAGATATTGCTACCAATAAAGCAAACATTGCCCAAAATGCAGCGGACATCAAAAAGGTTGAAGAGCTTGCTAAGAAGCACACCACTGTTGCAGCAGGTGACAACATCACTGTAACCGAAGACACCAATAAAGACGGTGGCAAGGAATACAAGGTTGCTCTGGACAAAGATATTAAGCTTGACAGCGTAACTACCGGCCAGACTGTAATGAACAATGACGGCCTGAAGGTTGGCGATAAGGTTAGCGTAACCGCAACTGCTGTAACCGCAGGCAAGACTTCTATCAGCGATGAAGGCGTAAAAGTTGGCGACAAGACCTATATCAGCGCTGACGGCCTGAACGCAAATGACCAAAAGATTACCAATGTAAAAGCAGGTGACATCAGCGAAACCTCTAAGGACGCTGTAAACGGCAGCCAACTGTATAAGACCAATCAAGAAGTTGTTAACAACACCAACCGCATTAACAAGCTCGGCAGCCGTGTAAACAAGGTTGGCGCAGGTGCTGCAGCTCTGGCAGCACTGCATCCGATGGACTTTGATCCGGACGACAAACTGACCTTCTCCGCAGGCTATGGCAACTATGCAGGCGAAAACGCTGCGGCAATCGGCGCATACTATCGTCCTGACGAAAAGGTAATGTTCAGTGTTGCAGGTACCGTAGGCAATGGTGAAAACATGGTTAACGCAGGCGTATCCTTCGCTCTGGACCGCACCAACCATGTAAGCAACAGCCGTACCGCTCTGGCTCGTGAGGTTATCGACCTCCGCGGTCAACTGGCAGTAATGGGCGCTAAGATGGCTAAGATGGAAAAAGCATTTGGTATGCTGGATGAAACCAAGACCAAACTCTTCCCGGATGTTCCGGCTAACCACTGGGCATATGAATACATCGCTAAGCTGGCAGGCAACGGCTACATCGAAGGCTATCCTGACGGCAACTTCGGCGGTGACCGCCTGATGACTCGTTATGAATTTGCTGCAATGCTCTATCGTGCAATCGAAAACGGCGCAGCTCTGGAAGAAAAGATCATCAAAGAATTTGAGCCTGAATTGGGCCGCATCCGTGTAGACCGCATCAGCGGCGAAGACGGCGATCGCGATAAGATTGAACGTGTACGCGTAAACGATACTAAAGGCGAGCGCGACCATTACGGCAACAAGCTGGCAAAATAAATTGTCGGCAGTGACAAGTGAATAAAGCTCAGTAAACAGTAAAGGCGTTCTCCCGCAGGGGAGAACGCCTTTTGCAGTAATGAAATATGCCCTAAGTGTAATAGCACTTTTTGTTTAACGAACTATTGTTTTTAAAACGTTTCTGTGTTATAATTACCTTAGTTGCATAGGTAGCCGCATTTTTGCGGAGCTTATGCCTGGTCGTGCGGACCAGTGGCGCCTGTCGAGCTTTCGGCAGGCGCCTTTTCTTTTATGTCAGTTGCAATCGCCGGCTTATATATTTTTGCCTGACTTTATGCTATAATCAAAGGAGGAAACATATGAAAAAGCAATTTTCTAATCTTGACAAGCTGACTCTTTCCAACGATTTTCTTTTCAAGCACGTTATGCTCAGAAAACGCATCTGCAAACATATTCTGGAAGAGCTTTTACATACCGAAATTGCAGATATCACCTATCTTGAAGCAGAGCAGACTATTGAGGTTTATCCTGACAGCCATGGTATTCGTTTGGATGTTAGAATTGCAGATACTGCCAATACTCATTACAATTTGGAAATGCAGGTAAAGAATCCTGTTAATCGTGCTACAGGAAAATTTCTGTTGCCTAAGCGTACCCGCTACTATCAGGCTATGCTTGATACGGATATGCTGCAAAAAGGTCAGGATTATGACGAATTATCTCCTACGTATATAATTTTCTTCTGTCTGTTTGATTTTTTTCAGGATTCCCAGCGTATTTATACCTTTAAGAAGCGTTGTCTGGAAAACATGAATATTGAATTGGCAGATGAAGCAGTTATTATGTTTCTCAATACCTTGGGAACCAAAGGTGATGTGTCACCGGACATTCAAAGTCTGTTTGACTACATCAACAGCAATACTATTACCAGTAATTTTACACGTGAGGTTGCTGACACGATTGTAGAAATTAAAAATGACAAGAAAGTGAGGGATGCCTATATGACTTACGAAATGCGTATGAAAGACCTGCGTGACGAAGCACATGCCGAAGGTCTGGCTGAAGGTAAGGCTCAGGGTCTCGCCGAAGGTAAGGCAGAAGGTCTTGCCGAAGGCAAGGCAGAAGGTCTCGCCGAAGGCAAGGCAAAAGAAAAGACTGCAACTGCAAAGCGTCTTTTAAGTATGGGATTATCTGTAGAGGATATTGCTAAGGCTACTTCACTTTCCATTGAGCAGGTTGAAGCAATTAAGGCGGAATGAATTGGATAAAGATTTTTTTCTTACAGTAAAGGCGTTCTCCCGCAGGGGAGAACGCCTTTTTACATTATAACGAAAGCAGTTAAGCTGTTATGGTATACGCTTTATAGACTGCTTGCGAAGCTGACACTTACCATTTTTCCGGAATTCCGGGGAAGTCGGCAATTGTCAGCATACAGCAGCTGCCGGTGGCCAGCAGTGTATTTGTATCAGTATCATATACATGAATCTGCATAGTAATCAACTGGTCATTATGCGAAACAACCTCAGCCTGTGCTTCTACCATTGCACCGGAAGGAGCGCTCTTAATGAAATCTACGGTCATCGATACCGTAACCACGCGCTTGCCCATAGCGGCACAGGCGATGCCGGTGGCATTATCCACCAGTGTTGTAAGCAAGCCTCCGTGCAACTTGCCGTTAAGGTTTGTGTGGATAGCAGGGTCGATGCGCAGGCCGACTGCAGCTTTGCCGCAGCTGATGCTGTGAACCTTTATGCCGCAGTGCTGCATAAAAGCGTTATGCGTGTAGATATCTTTTACGCTTCGGATAATTTCTTCCGGTTGCATAAATCATTCCTCCTTTAGACAGGCGTCCAGCGCTTGGGCGACGTCGTTGCATTGCTCAAGGCTTGCTACCCAATTTTGTAAACGTAATGCTTTAGCTTCACCGTAGACAGGTACGGCAAGGCTCATAAACTTGGCGCAGAGCTCCTCCCAAGTCAGAGGATTTTCCGGATCTCCCTTAGGATAATCAACCTGCATTGTAAGAGTTTGTCCGTTTTGCAGCTGGATTTCTACTCTGGAAGCCAGCTTGGAAGCATCTGCTGCATGAAGCTGTTCCATAGCCTCATCGCGGATAACCTCGATGCGCTGCATTAAATCCGTAAGCTCTTTGTTATGGATACATTCCTCACTGAACTGCGCAATGCCTACTTCGCCGAACTTCAGCATAGCAGCGGAGCAATATTGAATACTGAATTTGCCGCCGTAGGGAGTTTGCGGCTGCGGATTGTTGATCAGATAGTTGGTAATATCGTTGACGTACAGTTTAATTTCAGCGATGCCCTCAGGCTGCAGGGAATGAGCCTTACGCAGCTCCTGAATGGCGTAAAGAGCGGCATGGGCATGCTTGCAGCAGGCGTAGGGCTTGAAGGAGTTGATGTCGATTTTCAGTTTATCAGTGCTCATGTTTTCGGTAAGTTTTTCCAAATGCGGTTCTTTGACCATGGCACGGCAGAAGCCCTTTTCGCCTTCTAAAATTTCACTGGCTGCAGTAAAACCCTTCTGCGACAGATAAGCGCTGAGGACACCGCTGTAGGAAGCCTTGCCTGTGTGCAGCGGCTTGCTCATGGCACCCTCTTTTAAAAACTCCCACAGACCTGCTGCCTGGGTACCGGCGCTGCCGTAGCACATCAGTGTCTGCTGTGCGTCAAGACCGAGAGCGTTGGCGGCAGCAGCACCGGCGGCGATGGTGCCTGCGGTACCGGTAGTATGCCAAAAGAAGTAGGATTCCGGGATAACCGCTTCGCCTACGCGGCCGCTGGCTTCGTAGCCTGCGCAAATTGCTGCGATGAGCTGCTTGCCACTTTTATGTTCGGCCTCGCAGACAGCCAGTGCGGGAGCAACAACAACGCAGGCCGGATGGATAATAGATGGGTTATGAAGATCATCGAAGTCCAGACTGTGGGAAGCAGCACTGTTGATAAAGGCTGAGTTCAGGGCACTGGCCTTTTTGGCGGGAAGGCTGCCGAAAATATTCGCCTGTGGTGCATCACCCTGCAGGATAACATCATGTATAATACGTACCGGTTTTTCCTGCGAACCGCGGATAGCAATTCCCAGCCAGTCCAACAGACATTTTTTAGCCATTTCGATACTGTGAACAGAAAGCTTTTCGTAGCACAATTCTGCGGTAAATTTTGCTAATGCTTTAGTTGTCATTGTAAATACCTGCCTTTGCTTTAATTTTAACTATTGCCATGGTATTCGCCAAATGCAACGTAAACACCTGCCTTAGCCTTAAAACAAATTACCTCCCTGCTGGTATTCTCCGAATACCTCGCGCAGTACACCGCAGATTTCGCCTAAGGTTGCATAGGTTTTGACAGCATCAATAAGATAAGGCATAAGGTTAGCTTCTCCCTTGGCAGCTTCCTTCAGAGCTTTCAGGGAAGAATCTACTGCTTGCTGGTCACGGTGAGCCTTCATTTCATTTACACGGGCAATCTGACGTTCCGCAACGCTTAAATCTGCCGTAATAACATCATTTGTTTTGACAGCCTTATTGTCTGCAAATTTGTTGACGCCGATGACTGTACGCTTGCCTTTTTCAATATCTGTCTGATATTCGTAGGCATGGGCAGCCATTTCACCTTGCATATAGCCTTGTTCGATAGCAGCAACCGCACCGCCCATGGCATCAATTTTTTGGATGTATTCATAAGCTTCTTTTTCGAATTTGTCAGTGAGTGCTTCAACATAATAGGAACCGGCCATGGGGTCGATAGTGTCGGCAACACCGCTTTCGTAAGCGATGAGCTGTTGGGTACGCAGTGCAAGCGTTGCACTTTCTTCTGTCGGGAGGGCAATGGCTTCGTCATACGCGCAGCAGGCCATCGACTGAATGCCTGCAAGTACAGCGGACATAGCCTGCCAGGTAATGCGGGCAACGTTGTTCAAAGGCTGCTGTGCTGTAAGCACGCTGCCTGCGGTATGAACGTGTACGCGCAGCATCTGTGCCTTGGGAACGGTGGCTCCGTAACGCTCTTTCATGATGCGTGCCCACAAGCGGCGGGCAGCGCGGAATTTGGCTATTTCAGAGAAGAAATTAAGGCCTGCGGTAAAAATCCAGCTGATACCGGGAGCAAAATCATCAACCTTTTGGCCTGCTTTGATTGCAGCATCAATATAGGCCATGGCATTAGCGAAGGCAAAAGCGATTTCCTGTACCTCGGAAGCACCTGCTTCGCGAATGTGATAAGCGCCAACGCTGATAGTATTCCATTTGGGGATATTCTGCGAGCAATAAGCAAAGGTATCTGTAATCAGGCGCATGGAAGGACGTGGCGGGAAGATATAGGTTCCACGGGCGATATATTCCTTGAGAATATCGTTTTGAATAGTGCCCTTCAGCTGCTCCGGTTTTACGCCCTGCTTTTCGGCAACAGCTACATACATTGCCAAAAGTACGGCTGCCGGACCATTGATGGTCATCGAGGTGCTGACCTTGTCTAGGGGAATCCCTTCAAAAAGCTTTTCCATGTCAGCGAGAGAATCAATAGCTACGCCAACCTTGCCGACTTCGCCTTCGGATAACGGTGCGTCGCTGTCCAGACCGATTTGTGTCGGTAAATCCATAGCTACGGAAAGACCGGTTTGGCCTGCCTGCAGCAGATATTTGTAACGGGCATTTGTTTCTTCGGCAGTGGCAAAGCCTGCATAAGCACGCATAGTCCACAGGCGGCCTCTGTACATTGTTGGCTGCACGCCACGGGTGAAGGGATACTGACCGGGAAAGCCGAGTTTATTGTTATAATCAAATTTTTCATCGATATCTAAGGGTGTATATAAGCGCTTTTCGCTTAAATGCTGCCGTTCAGGGAATTTTGCGATTGCCTTGGCAACCTTGGTATCATAGGCATCTAAGCTAAGCTGTAAATCTTCTCGTGTAGTCATAATGATTTTCCTCCTTGGATTGCTCTTTCATCGTGCCTGTTTTTTCTAACGCTATGTGCATGTCGAAGGCATGTTCCAAATCAACAGGCTCATGGCCATTTTTTCTTTGCGCTATTTTCAGGTAATCATAAAGCTGTTCCCTGAAATCGGGGTGGGCGCATTTTTCGATAATCAGCTTGGCCCGTTTTAGAGGACTCAGACCGCGGATATCGGCTACACCTTGCTCGGTAATAAAAACCATCGTATCATGTTCGGTATGATCTGCGTGTGAAACCATGGGAACTACGCTTGAGATATTACCGCCTTTGGCAGTTGACGGGGTGGAGAATATTGTCAGGTAACCGTTGCGCATATAATCTCCGCTGCCGCCGATACCGTTCATCATACGGTTGCCCATAACATGGGTAGAATTTGCCTGACCGTAAATATCAAATTCAAGCGGTGTATTCATGGAGATAACGCCGAGGCGGCGGATGACCTCCGGATTATTGCTGATGTCGAGCGGGCGCAGAACAATGCGGTTACGGTAGGGCTCGGGATCTTCTTTATACATCTCCCAAACTGTCGGCGATGGAGTGAAGGCACAGCCGGAGGCTTGAGTGACCTTACCGCATTTTATCAGCTTGAAAACAGAATCTTGCAAAATCTCTGAGTACATAGTAAGATTTTCAAATTTAGATTCTGCCAAACCCATTAATACAGCATTGGCTATGCTTCCTACGCCGGACTGCAACGGCAGCATTTGCTGCGGCAGACGGCCGTGGCGCTGCTCGTGCTCCAGAAAATCAACCAGGTTAGCGGCAATTTTTTTGCTTGTGTCATCAGGAGCGCTTAAATTGCGTACATGGTCGACAATGTCTGATTCGACGATGCAGGTAATTCTGTCAAGTCCGCAGCTTACATAAGGAGAACCGATGCGGTCGCCGACATGATAAATAGGGATTTCGGTGCGCTCAGGTGGTTTGCTGCAGATGTAAATATCGTGCATTCCCTCCAGCGTCAGCGGGATAGATGTGTTGACCTCAACGATAATTTTTTTCGCATGCTTTACAAGCATAGGCGTGTTGCCGACACCAGAACCGAGAACAATGCTGCCGTCTGCATTAATAGCAGCGGCTTCAACGATTGCAACATCAACATCGCCGTAAAAGCCGTAGTCGATTTGTTGGGCAAAGTGGCTTAAATGCTGATCAATATAGGTTACGCTGCCGGTGTTGATCTGGCGGCTGAGTGTTTTGTTGGAGGCTGCATAATAAGGCATGCGTCCGCTGATACCGCCGACTTCGGCAAGTGTTTCTTCGATTTCCGGTCCGACGGAAGCACCGCTCCAAATATTGATACGGCATTTTTTGCCGGCCTTGATGGCTTTAGCGAGAGCAAGTGTGGTTTTCTTAGGATAGCCAGAGGGGGTGAAGCCGCTGACACCGACATTCATACCGTCGGTAATCAGTGTGGCTGCTTCGTCCGCGCTGACTATTTTGTCAAATAGGCAGGGGGTGCGCAAACGTGTTGCATCCAGCATTTCAAAAACCTCTTTTCTTTTTTGGAAATTTTCTTATCTGCTTACAGTTTAAATCTATCAACATATAAAGTAAAATACGGAAAATACATTTTACATATAAAAAATGCATATACGTTAACTCGTTCTTTGATGCGGGAACAGGATAATTCATGATATATAGTTGTCTGTTTTTAGAAAAAAACGAAAAACTTATACTTTTATTCCTAATCACTTATAAAAATAATCTATTGGAGTTATATGCGTTTTGCATATGCTGTCATTGGTTTTATGAAAAATTTAATTTTAAAAACTAAAAAAGTACTCAGAAATATTGCTGTATAGTATAATAAAGGCAGAGAGAAGTAAAGGAGAACCCTATATGGACATAGAATATTACCGCAATTTTATTGCCATAGTTGAAGCCGGCAGTATTTCTGCCGCAGCTAAGCAGATAGCGATTGCCCAGCCGGCGCTGAGTAATCAGCTTAAGGTGCTGCAGAAGCGTTTTGGTACGCAGCTGCTGCATGTGCGCCGTGGCGGTCACAGCATTGAGCTTACGGATGCAGGCTGTATTTTATATAACAAGGCTAAGTATATCTGCTCGGCAGAAAACAGCGCTCTGAAGGAGATAGTTGACTGTCAGGCAGGTTTTAGCGGTACGCTGCGCATCAGTCTGTCACCTTCGATGTCAATAAACTTTATTAAAAACTTTTTGAGTGATTTTTACAGAGAGTTTCCGCATATTAATTATGAGCTGTATGAGGTGCCGATTGACGAACAAACCCAGCAGCTTTTGGAGGGGAAAACGGAAATAGGCATTGCCAATGCACCCCTAAAGCAGTCTAAACGCTTTGAAACGCTGTTCAGCCGTAAAGAGCGTCTGGTTGCGCTTTTTCATAAGGATAGCCCGTATCTGAAAAATGATAAGCCTAATATCCTGCTGGATGATTTGGAGGACATTCCGTTATGTCTGTCGCGTGGCTGTTCTGAGCTGTTTTTTTCTGTTTGCTCGGATTCACACATTTTCCCGCAGGTTATGAGTATTAATACTACTAAGCTTTCGGCCATAGCCTGGGCAGAAAAAAATACCGGTGTAGCGATTGTACCGGCACCGGCTGTAGAATTGTTTCCGGCGAATCTGGTCCGCAAGGAAATCAAGGATGAGCGCTTGTTTCTGGAGATGACGCTGTCTATAGTTAAGGGCAGAGAGCTGTCGCAGGTTGCGCAGACCTTTATTAATTATTATATGCAGAATAAATAAAAATACGCCTTAGGCTGTTGATGCCTAGGGCGTATTTGTTGTGCGCCCAGCATGGGCGATAACTAGGTGGTGAAAGTCCACTACGCGCTCGGTAG